>RRZT010137982.1_pt1 | contig 36833 bp, 33 predicted proteins | sample 2165551 | NCBI WGS metagenome assembly RRZT01 (sample SAMN10456910, study PRJNA506462) | wastewater metagenome | biome: wastewater; feature: sludge; material: wastewater sludge; isolation source: wastewater sludge with Escherichia coli K12::gfp cells carrying plasmid... | place: USA: Moscow, Idaho...
TAGGTTTAGCCATTGTCAAACACGTCATGCAACGCCACCAAGGGCAACTTCTTATCGAAAGCAACCCCGGACAAGGCAGCTGCTTTACCCTGCGTTTACCACAAGCTCAAAATGAGCCGAACGAGCCGCCTAATCGTTAGTCCAACAGGCATCCTCAACATCTTTGCATAAACCCTCTAGCCTGAGATAATGCCCAACACCCCGGTCTATCACGCTCAGACGCGCCCCCCTAATCAAACAGGAAAAAAAATGTCCATTGACTTTACCCGCTATAACCTCCCCGATGCACAAGGCAATTTTGGCCACTTTGGCGGCATCTTCGTTGCAGAAACATTACTGCCCGCGCTCACTGAACTGCGCCAAGCCTACGAAACGGCCCAAAAAGACCCGACCTTTCAAGCAGAGTTTGCTTACGAACTCAAACACTTTGTGGGTCGCCCTAGTCCTATTTACCACGCCCGCCACCTTTCTGAACAACTGGGCGGCGCTCAAATTTATCTCAAGCGTGAAGACCTCAACCACACCGGCGCCCATAAAATTAACAACTGCATTGGCCAAGCCATCCTCGCCAAACGCATGAAAAAACCCCGTGTCATTGCCGAAACCGGCGCAGGACAACACGGCGTTGCCACCGCCACCGTCGCCGCCCGCTACGGCATGGAATGCGTTGTGTATATGGGCAGTGACGATGTCGCCCGGCAAGCAGCCAATGTTTATCGCATGAAACTATTAGGCGCCACGGTCGTGCCCGTGGGTTCTGGCTCCAAAACATTAAAAGATGCGCTCAATGAAGCCATGCGCGACTGGGTCACCAACATCCACAACACCTTCTACATCATCGGCACCGTCGCGGGTCCCCACCCCTACCCCGCCATGGTACGAGACTTCCAAACCGTGATTGGCGAAGAATGCCTCACCCAAATGCCTGAGCTGGCCGGGCGCCAACCTGACGCTGTCATCGCCTGCGTGGGCGGCGGTTCCAACGCCATGGGTATTTTTCATCCTTATATTCCTCATACTAATGTCAAACTCATTGGTGTTGAAGCCGCAGGAGATGGTCTTGAAACCGGCCGACATGCAGCTCCCCTAACAGCAAACAGCCCGGCAGGCGTTTTACACGGCAATCGTACCTATCTCATGCAAGATGAAGATGGACAAGTCTTGGGCACACACTCCATTTCTGCCGGACTTGACTACCCCGGCGTGGGCCCGGAGCACGCATGGTTAAAAGACGCAGGCCGGGCAGAATACGTCGCTGTCACCGATAAAGACGCCCTAGCTGCTTTCCATGCCTTATGCCGCACAGAAGGCATTATTCCCGCGCTAGAGTCCTCGCACGCACTGGCCCATGCCATAGCCCTCGCACCCAGCTTGAGCAAAGATAAAATTCTGCTCGTCAACCTCTCTGGCCGAGGCGATAAAGACATGCATACCGTTGCAGAAAAGTCCGGCATCATATTTTAAAGAACCTCGCATATCCCTTAAAAGCGAGCCTTCTAAACAGGCTCGCTTTTACCCTGAAATACACCTAAGAACCCATAAAGACAAAGGCCAAGTTCAAAGAACTTGGCCTTTTAAATGACTGGCGCGCCCGGCAGGATTCGAACCCACGACCCCCTGGTTCGTAGCCAGGTACTCTATCCAACTGAGCTACGGGCGCTGCGCTGAAGGTTTAGCATTATACAAACTAGAAACAAAACTGCAAGTAGTTTCTGCGAAAATCCAAACCTATTAGCTTCAAACTCTTGGCGGAGAGGGCGGGATTCGAACCCGCGTTAGGGTATTACCCTAAACACGCTTTCCAGGCGTGCGACTTAAACCACTCATCCACCTCTCCGTAGAAGCCGAGCATTATATCGGGACTAGAGGCTTTTGCAAGCGGTATACAAAAAGATGCTGGAGCACCCTTTACTCGTTCACCTTAGCCCCCCGGGCAACACATTGGGTTTGTACATAAGCCGGTTTAAAAAAGTCACAGACAACGTCGAGCACCTGTTTGGCTTTTTGACTATTGTCTGCCCGGTAATTGCAGACAAAAATGTCCAACGTTACCTGCCCGGATTCTGGCCAAGTATGAATCGCTAAATGAGATTCCGCCAGCAGCACAACCCCGGTCACACCAGACAATTCGCCGGGAAAGGCGTGCCAATGCGAACTCACTGCGGTGAGCCCAACGGCTTTAAGCAGCGCCAGGCATTTTTGATCCAGACCAACCGCGTCCTGCATCAAGCTTAAATTGGTGCAGTGCCATAAATCTGCAACGTAATGTCGACCCAACATTTCATAGCCCTGTAGCACCTATAAAGCGCGCATTCTAAACCATTGTGCGCCCCGGCCCTAGGTTTGGCCCGGTCTCAACCCTCCGCATGCACTCCAACACAATTGAAATCCGCCTAAGCTCCCCCACGTTAAGGACATGGCGCATACAACGCACGCATCAAACGCCTCGTGTAAGATGCCCCCATAGACCGTTACCCTATAAAGGCCCCATTATGATCGTCCCCCACCTAACGACTGCACTCACCGGTCCCTTGCTCGCACTCGAAAAAAGCTTTTTAAATAAAAGCGCCAACATTCAGCAATGGTTTCGCCAACAGTGGCGCGAACACACGCCGCCTTTTTATGCGTCAACCGATTTGCGTAACAGTGGATTTAAGCTTGCCCCGGTCGATTTAAATCTATTCCCCGGGGGGTTTAATAATCTGAATGAGGCCTTTTTACCGCTGTGCGTTCAAGCCACCCAGTCCGCCGTTGAGCGCATTTGCTCACAAGCGGCCAAGATACTGCTCATTCCCGAAAACCATACGCGCAATCAGTTTTACCTTCAAAATGTTGCCCGTTTGGTCAAAATACTTCACATCTCCGGCTTTCAGGTACGGGTAGGCAGCCTGCTGCCAGAAATTACAGCACCCACGCCCCTCACCCTACCGAACGGGGAAACCTTAGTACTAGAACCTCTTGTGCGGCAAGGCGCACGCCTCGGACTAAAAGACTTTACCCCCTGTGCCATTTTGCTGAACAATGACTTATCTGCCGGGGTGCCGCCTATTTTGGAAGGGCTCACCGAGCAAACTCTCATCCCCCCCCTGCATGCAGGCTGGAAAACCCGCCGCAAAACGCTACATGCCCGGGCTTATGACGAAATCGCTCAAGCCTTTGGCCAAGCCATTGATATTGACCCTTGGCACATCAACCCAGAATATCGCCACTGCGGCAAAATCAACTTCCATGAGCGGGAAGGGGAAGACTGTTTAGCCACGCAGGTCGACACGCTCCTCACCCGCATCCGCGCGAAATACCGGGAATACAATATCAGCGAAACACCCTTTGTCATCGTCAAGGCCGATGCGGGCACCTACGGCATGGGGGTGATGTCCGTTAAAGATGCCTCAGAAGTCGTCGGGCTCAACCGCAAACAGCGCAACAAAATGAGCGTGGTGAAAGAAGGGCTGGAAGTGCATGAGGTCATTATTCAAGAAGGCGTTCACACCTTTGAAGATGTTGACGGCCACGTAGCCGAGCCGGTGGTTTACATGATGGATAAATTCGTCGTCGGCGGTTTTTACCGCGTGCACACAGAGCGTGGCCGGGACGAAAACCTCAATGCGCCCGGCATGCTCTTTAAGCCTTTGGCTTTTGAAGGCCCCTGCTCCACGCCCGACTGCCAAAAAGCGCCCGACGATGCGCCTAACCGGTTTTATGCCTATGGCGTGGTTGCACGTCTGGCGCTGTTAGCCGCATCCTTGGAGCTCCAACAAACTGCCCCTGCCAACAACACCTAAGCCTCTCATAAAACTTGGTCGAACCTGCTATGCGCACACTCAATATCGCCTTTATTCTGGACCCTTTAGACGCCCTCAAGCCTTACAAAGACTCCTCCATCGCCATGATGCGAGAGGCGGCCCGGCGTGGCCACCGAGTGTGGAGCCTTATGCGCCCGGCCCTGCACTGGACGCAAGCGGGTGTGCAGGCAGACGCCACCCCCCTCACCCTGCATGAGGGCGATGCGCCTTGGTACAGCCCCGGCACGCCCGAGCGCCGCACCTTAAAAAGCTTTGATGCGGTGCTGATGCGTCAAGACCCGCCTTTTGATTTTGAGTACATCACCGCCAGCTGGCTGTTAGAGCGCGCGCAGGCAGAAGGGGCCCGCGTTTTTAACCACCCCCGCGCTATTCGAGATCACTCTGAAAAAATCGCCATCACAGAATTCCCTCAATTTACCACCCCCACGTTGGTGGGCCGAGACAGCGGCATTATTCAGCAGTTTATTGATACCCACCAAGACACCATCCTCAAACCGCTAGACGGCATGGGCGGTAGCCAGATTTTTCGTGTGCAGGCAAACGACCCCAACCGAAACGTCATCATCGAAACCCTGAGCGCCCTGGGCACGCACACCCTTATGGCGCAGCGCTACATTCCCGGCATCACCCAAGGGGATAAACGCGTGCTCATCATTGGCGGGCAAGTCATCCCCTACGCCTTGGCGCGCATTCCCAAAGCGGGTGAGACACGGGGCAATTTGGCGGCCGGGGGCAAGGGCGTGGCCATGCCCCTCACCCCGCGCGAATCAGAAATTGCCACCTACCTGGCCCCTATTCTCTGGGCCCGGGGTTTGCTGATTGTGGGGCTGGATGTGATTGATGGCTTCCTCACAGAAATCAATGTCACCAGCCCCACTTGCATGGTTGAAATTCACAAGCAGACCGGCTTTAACGTGGCGGAAAAAGTTATCGAACAGCTCGAACGCGCAACGCTTGCGCCATCTACCTCATAAGACAGGAGGCTCCCACATGGCTATCTCCCGCATATTGGCAGCGGTTTTACCGGGCACCGTACTCAAGTTTGCCCAGCGTTTACGCTTTCCGCACCTGTTTTTATTAACCGCCGGTTTGTTCCTCACGGATTTGATTCTGCCGGACTTCATCCCTTTTTTAGATGAAATCCTGCTGGGTCTGGGTACTTTAATTCTGGCCAACTGGCGAGGCGCTAAAAAAGCAGACCCTAAAAACACGCGCCCTTAAAAATGCCCGCCTCGGCTACCAGCCAAAAACGGGCACAATACAAAGCAAAAGCAAATAGCAGTGCCTTACAAAAACCCGGCTGCGGCCCGGTAATGAATCTGCGCTTCTTCTTCCCGGTCCGTTTGCTCAAACAACCTGGCCAAGGCCAAATGTGTTTCCAGGCTCTCTGCCAAACTTAAAGCGCGCTCAAAGTACGTTTCAGCCTTTCCCCAAAGCTGCGCAGCAATACAAAGCTGCCCCAGTGCGTATAGCAAATTCACGTCATTCGGGTGCTGTGCATACCAAGCTTCTGCTCGCCCCAAACTCACCACAGGGTCTTGTTGACCGCATTGCCCGTATAAACGCGCCAGCTCGCTATCCCATTCCAGCGAAAGCGCTTTTTCAAGCATTTTGCGTGCAAGCATACTACGCTGCGCACCCACCAAGATCGGTATCGCTTTTTGCACCAAAAGCCGGTCTTCTTGCTCCGCACTGGGAATGCTACGCCAACGCCCTTCCAAAGCATTGCCATCTTGCGCAGACTCTTTGAGTCGCTCCAAATGTGCATGCCGCAAAATGGGGGCGACTTGTTCGTGGCTTAAGGCCTTATGCTTATAAAGCTGACGCGCTAAACGCAGCACTTCGTCCCACTCTTGCTGCACACTGGCCACTTTCAACGCCAAGCGTTGCGAAGCAATGCTGCGATGCCCCATGACGCGCAAAGTCTCTAACCGCTCCCGTGCAATATCAAAATTCATCGCTTCAACCGCCAACTGCGCCTCTGTCATCAAACGCGCTTCAGACATCCGCGCTTGCCCCTGACTGGCTCGCGTCATCCAAATGCTATAGCGCGTCTCATCTCTCAAAGCACTCGCAGCCCGGGCAGCGACCAAGGCTGCAATCTCCTGGCCGCCTTCCCCTTTATCAAATGCATACTGTGCTTTTTTGATGGATTCTGCATAGCGCCCTGAAAATAAAGCGCCCACCGCATCGCGCAAAGCCGATTCGGCCTTCGCCTGCCGACGCGCCCACCGAAAACGCGCCACCCGCCCCGGTAGTGCCACCACGCCAGCAAAAGCACGCAGCAGTACATACAGCAGACCCAGCGCACCTAAACCCAAAATAATAAAAAAATTCAGAGAAATTAAGATACGCCGAGGCGGCACCACCACTAAAACATAGCCTTGGTGACTATTGGCCAAAAGCGCAAGACCCACCGCCAAAGCAAATAAAGCCACGATCCAAAGTAAAGCTTTCACTCAACGCTCCTATTCTGTTCTCACGCGCGGCAAAGCTTCGCTGGCCCGGGCACCCTGCATTTGCGTACTACGTAAAGCAGAAAGCGTCCGCGTGAGCGCAACATGTTCCACCGTAACAGGCTCTTTGAGTAAATTTTCCAACTCCGCTGAAAAAGCCTGCACACGGGGAGATTTCTCATCAAAATACCGCTTCACCCAGTCCCCAGCCTGCGTTAAATCTGTCCGATAAGCTTGACCGTCTTGCGTCAACACCGCCAAACGCGCGGTAAACAAACGAATTCGCACATTCTCTTTGAGCATACGGCTTTGTTCCGGTGTTAACAGCACAGGGCCGGGCTGATCAAGCCGTTCAATACGCACCAAGCCACCAAGCTCTCGCCCCAAGTCATAAGCCAATGCTTTTGCGTAGGCCACCCCCTGGCGCCACCATGAGCGCACCTCATCATCCTTCACCGCTACCTGGTGCTCAGGCTGGGGCGCCAACGGTAAAGCATCGTGCGCAAAAGGCAAGGATTCCACCTGCTCGCCCAAAACCTCTAAACGGCGCCCCACCCCGGCCACATCAATACGAGGCATTGCTCTTAAAGCCTCCAAATCTTGCGACACGGCACGCTGTAAGCCCACAAACTGCCCTTGATTAAATTGCAACAACCGCGATTCCGCGCTCTGCAAAGCAATCTGTGCAGCCTCTATATTGCCGGCCAACTGCAACTGCTGAGCTGCAATATTGATCATTTGCTCCACTTCAGCCAAAAACCGGTCTTCTCGCCCGCGCGAAAGCTCTTGATGCAAAGCCGCTAAAGCCGCCGCCTGCCCTTGGCTTTCTGCCACTTTCGCTTCCAAAGCACTCAACCGGTTTTGCTCTTGCAGCAAGTCTTCTAAATTTTTTTGCGACTGTGTTTGTGCCCGGCCAAGCGACTCTTCCATCTGCGCTAAACGTTGCGCCAACTCGGTACGCACCTGCAGCTGCTCTGCCCGTATATGCTGTACCTGCCAAATCGCGAATCCGGACAAAGCCAAACTCAGCACCAAAACCGCCAGCCCTAAACCAGACGGCCCGTCACCTCTTTTAACAGGCAGTGTCGGTACAGGAGAAGGATAAGATTCCGGCGTCTGGGCCGGGGGAGTGTTTTCGTTCATATTCATTCATCAAATAATATCGTCAATCACTTTTCACCGATAGCGTAAAACTCAGATCTAAACTACCACTAAACATCAAGCGCTATAACCACAGATGCAAAAAACCTTACTAAACAAGCCGCCTCTCCAATGAGGTGCTCTATCATACTCCTTGAGCACCTTACGATTTTTACAAGAAAATCAGTACCCTTATCCACAGACCTCCACAACTAGAAGATACTTTGCAAGCAGTCTAAATTCATCTGGCCTATAAATATTCGCTCACCTATCGTGCCATGACGAGGACTAACTTTAAGCATCTCACAGCCATGCCTTTTCAACTCGGAAACACTTAAACTGTAGGAAATCCACGGGTTGTTTACAGTATTTTTGAGAGAATGCTGTTGTGAGGTTTAATAAAGGGGGAAAGCCGCGTATATGCTGCCTGCACGCCTCTTTACGTATGAATAGATATTTTATCAAAGCAGCAGTCTTCATTTAGAAGTATGGCATGTCATCTATATTTGATGTTATATGTAGGTTTAAATTTTTACTTTTAATTAAATTTTCGATTGTTTGAAGAAAAGGAGAATTTTTTTTGTAAATGAAATTAATAGAAAAAGCACCCATGCCACCTACTCCAATATTTGGGATCGCAATATAATTACTATTATTTAAAATATAATCAGCGTATTCATTATTTATTTCTCCATTGATAAACATATCCCACAAAAAAGGATATTTCAAATTAAACTCTTTTCCATATTTTCTATGCATTCTGTATTTTTTTAAGCTTTTAATAAATTCATTAACTTCTAATAAGTTTCTTGTCAATACAGTGTTGGCATCGCAGATTAAATCATAAGATGAAATAGGAATGCGATTTTCATTTTTATAGGAAAAATTAAAAACAGAATCAAAGTTAGGAACGTTGAAATTAATTTTTTCTTCCTTTTGCCTGCGTAATCCACCAATGTAAAAAGAATTAACAAATAAGTCTCGTAATATTTTTTCTTCTACATCATGTTCATCCTCCAAGAATGTCACAATTGACACTTTTAAACTTGATAAACGTGCAGGAAAAAAGTTTAATAAATCATCACAAAAATAGTTAACCATTTCATCAGTAAAGGTATGTATATAAATCATTTTTTAGTCCTGGATAAGCAATAATTATTTTTTAGGAACAAAATAAAATCTCTGCAAATATATTTGGCATGCCTTATCAAAGAATTTTTCATAATATATGGTCATTTGATCTGCAATATTTAAACTATCAATCGTTTGAGCAATAAATGGAAATGTTGAAAAATCTGTTATTACGGTGTTACCTCAATGTCCTTACAAGATTGACTACATTTATTCGGACAATGGCAAAGAATATAAGGGCAATGCTGCTCATGCATTTGTTCAAGCATGTTGCCAAAACAATATTGGGCAAAAGTTTACTCGAGTTTCCCGACCACAAACCAACGGTAAAGCACAGCGGGTTATTTGCATCATTATGCAAATGTGGCATGAGAAAATGCTCTTTAATGATTCGACTCATAGACAGCAGGAGCTGAATCGGTTTGTTAATTTTTACAATACAGTCAAGCCACATAAATCTTTAAGTAACTATACGCCATATGAGTTACTAAACCTTTATTTTTACCAACCAAACTGTAAATAACGCGCTGGATTCTTATACTTAAATCCTTTAAAAGCCGGTGCAAAAACTACAGTTTCTATGATTTCCATAAAACTTTTCAAAAAACTTATTTAACTTAATCCTCATCTGCATATAACAATACAACGCCCAATCAAAGTTAGAATATTAAAAAAAACAGTTCAAATAACACGTATCTATACATAGACATTTATTTACACTCATTCAGATACAGATATTTCTTAAACACTTTCAAGAACCCATTTTTATAAAAAACATTAAATATAATTAAGCACCAATATTATCGAACAGTACAAAAAACATCTTCATAATATAGCCATCTAAATTTAGAACAGCTATAAATTTAAAAAGCACCCTACATTCACAGTTTCATTTTTGTTTTTTGTCCCATAAAGGAGCTGAAATATTATGCGTGTCTCAAGCTCAAATTTAAGTAAAACCCTTGTAGTAATCAGTACACTAATTACGGCTATGTCTACAGCTTGTGCCACAGCACCTGACTTCGGGCCAAATGTCAAAATTTTTGACCCCAGTATACCAATTGCAAATATTCAAGCCTTTTCAGATGCACTTTATGCGACCCAAGAAACAAATGAAATGGGAAATGAGCGCTATGCTATTTTATTTAAGCCTGGCACATACGGCTCCTCAGACAATCCTCTAATCGTTAAAGCTGGCTACTATACTGAAGTTGCTGGCTTAGGCGCATTACCAAGCGATGTTATTATCAACGGCCATGTTGACTCATACAACCAATGCCGAGATGGTTATTGCAATGCCTTAAATAATTTTTGGCGTTCCTTGTCCAATCTAACTATCAATGTTATGGGTGGCGCGGGCTGCTACTCATCCGCTAACTTTTGGGCTATTTCCCAAGCCGCGCCTATCCGCAGAGTTCAAATCAATGGAACCTTAACATTTATGGATTACTGCTCTCCACCCAATCAATTTGCAAGCGGTGGATTTGCAGCAGATATCCAAGTTTCAAATGAAACGATCAACGGCTCTCAACAGCAGTTTTTAATTAGAAACAGCAATATTAGTAAATGGTCAAATGGTATATTGAATCAAGTTTTTTCGGGCATCATCGGCGCACCTGATCATAGTTTTGGCCTTTTAAACCCGGATGGAACTAATAAAGATCCTTATACCGTCATCGCCCAAAGCCCGGTCACGCGTGAAAAGCCCTTCCTATATATCGACCCCCATGGTGACTATCAAGTTTTTGTACCTAATATTCAAACCAACTCAAGCGGTATTTCATGGAATGATGCGACACCCAGCGGAAAAAACATTCCCATCTCCGCCTTTTATATTGCAAAACCGGGCGATACAGCACAAACCCTTAACCAAGCACTTAAAACAGGTAAGCACCTTTTACTGACGCCCGGTATTTATAAATTGAATGCCTCTTTACAAATTACCGCCCCTAACACCATTGTACTTGGCCTAGGCATGGCAACTTTAGTCCCTACACGGGGTAACTTAGCAGTCAAAGTCAATGAGGTTCCCGGGGTGATTTTGGCCGGCGTCATGGTTGATGCAAACGCCATCAAATCACCGATTCTAATTTCAGTAGGAGAAATAGGTGTCGGCCAAAGTGATCCCAATAATCCTACAACGCTCAGTGACGTATTTATTCGAGTGGGCGGGGCAAGAATAGGAAAAACAAAAGTTGCCATGGAAATTAATAGTGACAATGTTATTTTAGATAACATCTGGTCTTGGCGCGCAGACCACGGCATCCCCCGCACATGGGGCTGGACCAATAGCACCTCAGACCATGGCCTTATCGTCAATGGCAACAATGTTATCGGCTACGGACTATTTGTTGAGCACCACCAACGTCACAACCTTATATGGAACGGTGAAAATGGCAAAGTATTCTTATTCCAAAATGAATTGGCTTATGACGTTCCCAACCAAGCCTCATGGATGGACGGTAATAAAAAAGGCTTTGCTGCCTACAAGGTGAGCGACACGGTACAAAATCACCAAGCATGGGGACTGGGAAGCTATGTCTATTTCAATATAAACCCAAGCATTCATGTTGAAAATGCCATAGAAGTCCCTAAAACACCGGGCATAAAGCTAAATAGCATGGTCACCGTTTCTATTAAAGGCAACGGCGTAATTGAACATATCGTCAATGGCGTTGGCCCCACGGCTTCCGGCACGCCAGGTGTCGCAAATACCACCAAACCTTTCACTTTAAAAGCTTATCCATAATTGCATATTCACTCTACAAATTTAAGAAAGCGCCTAAATTTATTCCTACGAGGCAAAAATACAAAATACTACTTACCCTGTCTGTAACAACGTTAGCAAGCACAGCACAAACATTCATCCCGCCCGAAGAACATTATGAATTGTTGACCATCTATAACAGCACAATTGGCACCCACTCTCCTGCTGCTTATAAATAAACCCCACCAGCGGCCTCATTACCGCCTTGACACCAGGCACTTGTATTATTACCGCCAACAAAATAAACGGCGCCAATACCACTCTATTTATCCAAAGGGAAATCATTGTTGGTGCTGCAAAAAATATTCCAAGCCTATCAACTTTAGCATTCTATTTACTCGCCGGGTTACTAGCCGCATTGGGTAGTTTAAAGTTCCAAAAACACGTCAGCATCAAAAAATGACTATATTTTCATTTAATATAAACTAACAAATTATTTTCTTTAATAGATAGGGCGAACAGAATAAAATCTGTTCGCCCTATCTATTTTCTCCCGGCTACGGCAAAAAATTACCCTTTCGTGACTCTATAAAATATACTGAAGAAAAGTAGGCTTTACCCAAAAGCACCGCACGCACCCAAGCCCGGTGCAAAAACCTGACTTCAAATAAACCTTCTTCACAACCAATACGCTCCTAGACACTTTAAGCACATGGAAAAACCATACACCAACTTTAAATATTACATACTTCAAGGGCTGATGTCGGAAAAAGACAGGCGCTTTCTTCTCCGCACAATTCTATGCATTACTCTTATTTACTGCACTATTATCACTATATTGTCAATTATAAAAACTGAGCATTCATTCAGTCTAATATCCATAGTACCTTTTACTATATCCGTTTTTATATTCATTTTAAGACTAAAAACAACAGCCACTATCTGCATAAATAAAATCGGCATGAAAATTGAGCATCAGTTTCCCTGGGGGCTCAATCAACTCTTAAAAACAAAATACACTTTAACTTGGGCAGATATTGTAGACATCAAAGTTTTAACCCCTCTGGGACGCTTTGCTGAGCAAACGTCTCTAGAATCTGAAGAAGACTACTTAAGAGCACTAACATCAGTTAAATGGCTCATCATCCTTGAAAATGGCAAAATAGCCACGATTTTTCCATTTTTATGCGAGAGCCCAGCGCAAGCTTTACCCTTCAGCACCAAAGGCATATTTAAGACAAAAAGAATTCCATTAGACACCGAAGAGCATCTAAAAAAACTTAAACATTTATATAAAAACTGGCCTTTCATAAAAGAAGTCTCTAAATATAATATCCCGATTCCGCCATTTGATTTTAGTAAAAGCGAAGACCCAAGTACAAAAGACATTTTACCCACCAAAAGACTAAAAGCCGGTTTTGTATTGGGGGCTTGCATCCTACTAGGCTTCCTTTTCTCTATTACGCACCCGCAAGATAACTATATTCAAAACATAGACACCTTCTTCACCCCCATCTGTGCCGGCATATTTTTAAGTATCCTGTCTATTCTGTGGATGAAAAATGATCAACCCAAGCCTAAAAAAACACCTCTGATCTGTGTCACCGCTTTTATAGGCATTTCAACAGCCCTGGCCTGCTGGCCCTTGCTTACAAGGCTTAATAATTTAGGTGGAGAGAATGCTTCCGAGCAGCGCTACGTCATCCACCAAAATACGCTCGTTGCCGATAAAACAGATAACAAAACATCAAGCTGTCATCAAAATATCGAACACCCCGGCATACAAAGCCCCTTGGCCTCTTTAAAAGAAGGAAGCAAAATAACGCTCAGGACAAAAAAAGGTCTATTTGGACTATGTCAGTACAGTATTGAAGGACCTTGATGGAACACAGACGAGCAAGAGATTAAGCTGTGCACAAAACAAACCCTTTTAACCACAAACAAACATTAATGCTCACCATACAAATGGATAACCCATACACAAGCTTCAAATATTACAAGTTTAATAGAACTGCTTTAGTACCAAAAAAAGAAAAAGTTTATTTTTTTGTTGTTTTAATCTTACCTATTCTTGTAATTTATGCTGCTTTTCCAATATTTTTAATATTAAAAACAGGGGCCCTATCAAACCCAATATGGATCCTGTTTTTTACAATATTTACATCCTTACCTACCCTTATATTAAATATAAAGGGCATCGTCCGGGTTGGTCACCAAGGAATAGAAATTGAGTATACCCCGCCCTGGTGGATAAGCAGATTCTTAAAAACAAAAAACACCTTCACTTGGGAAGAAATTCTGGAAATCGAAATTTCAATGCCATTGGGGCGCTTCACAATGCAAGAGTCACTTAAGTCTGAAGAGGATTATTTGAGGGCACTACAAGGAGTTCAATGGTTAATAATTCTTAAAAACGGCAAAAAAATCAGATTTCTCCCTTTCCTTTGCGCAAATTCAGACAAAATTTTACCGTGGACTTTTAGACAATTTTATAAAGCGAAAAGAATTCAATTAGACCTTCCTGAGCATATTGAAAAACTTGAATACCTATATAAAAACTGGCCTTTTATAAAAGAAATTTCAAAACACAATATCAACATTCCGCCTCTTGTTCTGAGCGAAAGTCCAATCACTGAGGATGTTTTACCCACCAAAAAACTAAAAGCCGGTTTTGTATTGGCGATTTTCATTCTACTGAGTCTATTTCTCTCCATGCCGCTTACACAAGGCAACCATATTCAAAGCACAGACACCTTCATCATGCCCGTCTGTGCAGGCATACTTCTAAGCGCCCTGTCTATTTTTTGGATTAAAAATGACCAGCCCAAGCCTAAGAAAATACCCCTTATCTGCGTCAGCGCTTTTATAGGCATTTCAACAGCCCTTACCTGGTGGCCGCTACTCGCAGTAATTAATAATCTAGGCGGAGAAGATGCTTCTGAACAGCGCTATGTCGTTCATCAGGACAGGCTACTTGCCGATGCAATAGATAAGGGAACTTCAAACTGCCATCAAAGTATCGAACTGCCCAACCAACAAAGCCGCTGGGCTTTTTTAAAAGAAGGCACCGAAGTAAAACTCATGACCAAAAGGGGGCTATTAGGACTATGTCAATACAATGACGAAGGGCTTAGATTAGCCGCTGATATACAAAAAATCAGGTAATAGACTAAATTCTAACAATCAACATCCAACGCGCTATTTTATCTACATCATTAATCGTTATAGTTTTAATTGCGGTGGAAACGTAGATTCCTTTTATGAACAGTCATTTCATGAGCACACTGCCCAACCGGGGCAAATTAATTTTTAAAACGCCCACAATAATCCACGTCAACGTTGCGCTTGAATAAGCCCTTGAACAATCCCCGCATCACCAATTTGTGTCTGAATACAATGCATAAAACCAAGCGCTTTTGCCTGTGTGATGATTCGGGGATGCGGCGCAAAAGCGGGGACTTGCTGGCGTACAGCGTCAAACGCTGCCCCCAGTGCCTGGGGCATATAACGCACGGCTTCACTACTGGTCAAAATCACGCCCTTTAGCTGCTTTTTATGTAAATACGCTAAAAGCGCAGAAACATCTGGCTGACCGGGCTGACGTAAGTAACAACTAACGCAATCGACCTGTGCGCCACGCGCACGGAGGACTTCGGCGAGCAAATCCCGGCCGCCGTTGCCACGAAAAATCAAAACCCGCTTTCCTCGAATCCTCTCCGGCGCAAAAGCGGGTAAATCCAGCACCGCCTCTGTGTCAAACGCAAGCTGTGGCGCAATCACATCCCCAAAACCATAGGCACGTAAAGCAGCCTCACTACTTGCGCCAACAGTGCTTACCATCACGTGCGATGGCCAAGGCCCGGCTTTTAGGGCGGCGGACATACCAACCTGAACAGCATTCCCGCTCCCAAAAAATGCTATACCGTATGCACTTACTCGTCCGCACACGTCGTTCAATGCGCGAAGGTCTTGCTCAGACAAGATGGGCGCAATTTCCAATAAAGGAAAAAGCAAACCCACGCCCCCGGCCGCCTGTATAGCCGAAAGCAAGCCCGCCGCTTGAGCGCTAGGACGTGTCACAGCAAACGCAGCACCTTTAAGTGGCAAGTTCGTAACTCGAGGCGATGATAAAGAAGGAAGCATCAACAAAGCATACCGTATTTGCCTGAAAAATCGCATCGTTACTAACTTTTCAACGATGAGAATAATGCCAAGTTTTTTAAAAAAACTTAATATAGAATAAAATGTCTTTATAGAAAACCAAGCCTTTATCTATTCAATTTAAACAGAAAGAACCTTTATGGACGCTGATTTCATCAAAGCTGCACTGGACTACCATCGCTATCCAACCCCGGGGAAGATCTCTGTGGAATCGACCAAAGGGCTCACCAACCAGCGCGACCTTGCCCTGGCTTATTCGCCCGGCGTTGCCGCTGCATGCGACGCCATTGTTGAAGACCCTACGCAAGCGCGCGAGCTCACTTCCCGGGGCAATTTGGTCGCGGTCGTCACCAACGGCACTGCGGTGCTGGGGCTGGGCAATATTGGCCCCTTGGCCGCCAAACCTGTGATGGAAGGCAAAGGCTGCCTCTTCAAGAAATTTGCGGGCATTGACGTATTTGATATTGAACTGGCAGAAAACGATCCGGACAAACTCATCGACATCATCGCCGCGCTAGAGCCGACCCTGGGCGGCATTAACTTAGAAGACATCAAAGCCCCGGAATGCTTTTACATTGAACAAAAGCTGCGCGAGCGCATGAACATCCCCGTCTTTCATGACGACCAACACGGCACCGCCATCATTTCCTCTGCCGCGCTACTGAACGGGCTAGAGGTGGTGGGCAAAGACATTACCCAGGTCAAACTGGTGTGCTCCGGCGCCGGTGCAGCGGCAATCGCTTGTTTAGACCTTATGGTCGGGTTGGGTTTAAAGCGCGAAAATATTTTTGTGTGCGACTCCAAGGGCCTCATCTACCAAGGGCGCGACGCCAACATGGAGCCCAACAAAGCGCGCTACGCCCAAGCCACGGCCGGGCGCACGCTCAGCGACGCTATTGAGCAAGCCGATATTTTCCTAGGCTTATCGGCCGCAGGCGTACTAAAACCCGAGATGGTCGCCAAAATGGCCCCTCGCCCCTTGATTTTTGCTCTATCCAATCCCGAGCCTGAAATTTTGCCCGAATTGGCCAAATCTGTACGCCCGGACTGCATCATGGCCACCGGCCGTTCGGACTATCCCAACCAAGTCAATAACGTACTGTGCTTTCCCTTTATCTTTAGAGGCGCATTAGATGTTGGCGCAACGCGCATTACAGAAGAAATGAAGTTAGCTTGCGTCAAAGCCATCGCCGCCCTGGCCCGGGCAGAGCAAAACGACGTTGTCGCCCTGGCGTACAGAGGCGCAGATTTACGCTTTGGCGAAGAGTACCTCATCCCCAAACCCTTTGATCCACGGCTCATCGTCAAAATTGCCCCAGCTGTTGCACGCGCAGCCATGGCGTCCGGCGTTGCCACCAAGCCGATCACCGACTTCCCGGCCTACGTTGAAAAACTTTCCGAATTTGTCTACCAATCCGGCACCTTCATGCGTCCCATCTTTTCTACGGCAAAAACCATTGCACAAGAAAAAAAACGCGTCATCTACGCAGAAGGCGAAGACCCGCGCATCCTGCACGCCACGCGTGTGGCTGTGGATGAAAATCTGGCCCGGCCTATTCTCATTGGTCGCCCGGCCGTGATTGAAATGCGCATCAAAAAAATTGGCCTCTCCCTCACCCCGGGCAAAGACTTCGATATGATCAATATCGAATCCGACCCACGTTACAAATCCCTCTGGCAAGAGTACCAAAACCTCATGGGACGACAAGGCGTAACCGCTGAAATCGCCCGCGCCAAAATGCACCGGGACAGCACCCTCATCGGCGCCATGCTTCTCAACCGCAACGAAGCCGACGCCATGATCTGCGGCACCTTTGGCACCTACGCCTACCACCTGCGCCAGGTGAAAGACATTATTGGGCTGGCCCCCGGCGCCACACAACTGGCCGCCATGAGCATTTTGCTCCTACCCAATCGCATCCTTGCCATCACCGACACCCATGTCAATGAAATACCCACCGCAGAAGAAATTGCATCCATCACCCTCATGGCCGCACATGAACTATCGCGCTTTGGCATAGAACCCCGGGTGGCACTCCTTTCGCACAGCAATTTTGGCAGCGCAAACTCCCCTTCAGCCCTCAAAATGCGCGCCGCCAGAAATATTCTGGCCCAAGAGGCGCCCAACCTTATCTGCGATGGCGAAATGCACGGCGACGCAGCCCTTTCCCCCGAAATACGCCAAACAGCCCACCCGTACTGCACGCTCACTGGCGAAGCCAACCTGGCCGTCATGCCCAATATTGACGCAGCCAATATCTCCTTCAACCTGCTCAAAACTGCCAGCGGAGGCGGCATTGCGGTCGGGCCACTGCTACTCGGCGCCGCCAAACCCGTGCACATCCTCACCCCATCCGCCACCGTGCGCCGCCTCATCAACGTCACCGCCATTGCCACGGTTGACGCAAATGGCGCACGAACAAATACATAAAGTGGGCACACAAACATCCTAAAACAATGCCCCGGCCCCTCGATTGGTTTTAACAAATCTGGGACCGGGGTTTTACAAAATCCCAAAGCTAAGCAGCAATTGCCGATCAAACCCAATCCGGCTCACAAATAGCCCTGCTTCACAGCCTATCCTGCCCCCAACTCATACGCACGCACATCACGCTCCAAGGCCGCATCCCGGTCACCCACCGTCACAATCTGCACCAAGTAAACAGACAAAAGCGCCGCAATAACAAGCGCCCCCTCATCCAAAGCCCGGCCCAAACGCAAAGCACGTTCAGATTCCGCTTACGCTCAAACAATCGCTTTAGGCATCAAATCGGATAGAAGAGCCTTTAAATTCAACATAGCCTTACCTTCTATTTAAATATTATTGATGACGCTACACTTTTGCCCTCACACCCCCTATTTAACCCCGCGTATTGCGCTGGCGACTTTGTATTTGCCGTAGCGTAGTAGCGCATTGAGAAATGCTTCTAGCGTGTGCGTTTCGCTTTCAAGCCATATCACCAGGTAGCAGCCTTCGCCGGTTGTTTTGTAGGCGGCTTCGACTTCTTCGGTTGCGGCTAGAAAGGCTTCAAATTCGCTAAATGCCGGGCTGTGCATGAATACGGTAATAAAGTGGCGTTTTGCGTTGTTTTGTCGCAGGGTGTAGCCGCTGATGAGGCCTTGGTCTTGCATTTTTTCAACGCGGCTTGCGACGGCTTGTCCGGTGAGGTGGACACGTTTGCCAATCTCTTGCCAGCTGAGGCGAGCATCGGCTTTGAGTAGGGACAAAATGGCGCGATTGGTTTTATCCATAGATCATTTCTTTGCAAAGAAAAACGCCGGGCCAAGCGGGTGATTTGGAAGGAGGCTTGGCCCCGGGCGTGGCATTTAGATTTTTGCCAGAGCTTGGTCTAGATCTGCTTTTAAGTCATCAATATGCTCAATGCCGATGGACAGGCGCACCATGTCTTCACTCACCCCGGCTTTGCTAAGTTCTTCGGGCGAGAGCTGGCGGTGCGTGGTGCTGGCCGGGTGGCAAACCAGGCTTTTGCAATCGCCAATATTCACCAACCGGGTAAAGAGCGCGAGCGCATCTTGCAAACGTGCCCCGGCGGGCCGACCGCCTTTTAGACCAAAGGTGAGGATGCCGGAGGCGCGGCCCTTCATGTACTTTTGGGCCAGTGCGTGGCTTTCGTGCCCGGGCATCCCGGCGTAACGCACCCAGCTGACCTTGGGATGCGCTTTGAGGTATTGCGCCAAGGCAAGAGCGTTGTCACAAATGCGGTCCATCCGCAGGGCGAGCGTTTCAATGCCCTGCAAAATCTGAAAGGCGTTGAACGGGGAAATGGCGGCGCCCATGTTACGCAGGGGGACGGTGCGGGCCCGGCCAATGTAGGCGCAATTGCCGAGCGCTTGTGTGTAAATGACGCCGTGGTAGGAAACCTCGGGTTCGTTCAAGCGGCGGAAGCGCTTGGGGTGCGCTTGCCAGGGGAAAGTGCCGCCATCCACAATCACGCCACCAAGGGCAACGCCATGCCCGCCCATGTATTTAGTGAGGGAGTGCACCACAATGTCTGCGCCAAATTCAATCGGGCGGCACAAATAAGGCGAAGGGACGGTGTTATCGACAATCAAGGGCACACCATGCGCGTGCGCAACGGCGGCCAGTTTTTCGATATCTGTGATATTGCCCAGTGGGTTGCCCACAGATTCGCAGTAAATGGCTTTGGTTTTTTCGTCGATTAAGGCGCCAAAGGCTTCCGGCGTGGCGCTATCTGCAAAACGCGTTTGGATGCCGTACTGGGGCAAGGTGTGCGCAAACAGGTTGTATGTGCCGCCATATAGGGTGGTGCTGGAGACAATATTGTCCCCGGCCTCGGCAATGGTTTGAATGGCGTAGGTGATGGCCGCTTGCCCGGAGGCCAGCGCTAAGGCGCCAACACCGCCCTCCAAGGCGGCCACGCGCTTTTCCAGCACGTCTTGCGTGGGGTTCATGATGCGGGTGTAGATATTGCCGGGCACTTTTAAGTCGAATAAATCTGCGCCATGCTCGGTGGAATCAAAAGCATAGGCAACGGTTTGGTACAAAGGTACTGCCACGGCGCGGGTGGTGGGGTCCGGGCTGTATCCGGCGTGAATGGCAAGTGTTTCAAATTTCATGCGGTTAACTCCTCTTATTAAAAAATAATCTTGCTACTGATCTCAAAAAGGCTCAACAAAAATCCCTATAACGCAGCGCTTTTGGCTAGTTTTCTGGCTGCAAGCAGACACAAAGGCTAGAATAGCACGAGCAAACATCGGCTCAATTTCTCTCTGGTCAATATTATGAATATTCCCTCTAACAGCACACCGCATATTCTTTTAACCGGCGGAGCAGGCTATATTGGCTCGCACACCGCACTGGCTTTGCTGGAGGCCGGTTACAAGGTGACGGTGATCGACAATCTATGCAACAGCAGCGCCCGCGCATTGGCTTCGGTTGAGCAAATCACCGGCAAGTCGCTGCATTTTGTTCAAGCCGATTTACTGGATGCCCAAGCCCTCAACGCCTGCTTTGCGCATGGCCGGTTTGATGCGGTCATCCATTTTGCAGCCCTCAAAGCCGTTGCGCAGTCCAGCGAGATTCCCTTGGACTATTACATCAACAACGTGCAAGGCACCTTCAACCTTTTGCGCAGCATGCAACATCACAAGGTGGGACGATTGGTTTATAGCTCCAGCGCCACGGTGTATGGCACGCCACATTTTCTGCCTTACACCGAAGCGCACCCCACCGCGCCCATCAACCCCTACGGCAACACAAAGCTGCACATTGAGCAACTGTTGAAAGATTTGGCAGCCAGCGCCCCGGGCTGGGGATTTAGCCTGCTGCGCTACTTCAACCCGGTAGGCGCCCATGAAAGCGGCGACTTGGGCGAAGACCCGCGCGGCATTCCCAATAATCTGATGCCCTACATCACCCAAGTGGCCATCGGTAAGCGCCCGCACCTGAATATTTTTGGCGGGGACTACGACACCCCGGACGGCACCTGCGTGAGAGACTACATTCACGTGTGCGATCTGGCTCAAGCTCACCTTGCCGCCACCCGGCATCTGCTCGAACAGCCCATCCACACGGCCAGTTATCACGACATTTTTAACCTGGGCTCGGGTCAAGGCTACAGTGTTAAAGAATTGGTCAAAGCCTTTTCGGATGCCAACCAAATCGACATCCCTACCCTTATCGCGCCTCGCCGGGCCGGGGACCTACCCGCCTTTTGGGCAGACCCTGCCAAAGCCAACGCCGCCTTTGGCTGGCGCACGCAATACAGCCTGGAAGACATGTGCCGCAGCAGTTGGCGCTGGCAACAAAAACACCCCAGCGGCTTTCATGGTGAAGACCCCGCCGCTTAAGCTTCCACCCAATAAAAAACCGGGCCGATGCATGCACAGGCCCGGTTTTTAACATCTTACCCTCAACGCTAAGCCGGGGGCTTTGCGCTTTTCAGCTGAAAGATCAGCATCAAGACCACACCCAAAAAAATCGCTGAATCTGCCGCATTAAATGCGGGCCAGCCGTAAGTTTTGCCTTCAAGCGTGATGTGAAAATAAAGAAAATCCACCACCGCGCCATGCACAAAACGGTCAATCACATTGCCCAGCGCGCCGCCCATAATAAAACTCAGCGCAAAAGACATCCCCTTTTGCCGGGGAAATTGCCACAGCTGCGTCACAATCCAGGCAGACACGCCTAAGGCCAGCACGGCAAAAACCCAACGCTGCCAACCATTGTGTGTCGCCAAAAAGCTAAAAGCCGCCCCGGAGTTAAAAGCCAGCACCAAATCAAAAAAGCTCGTCACGGGAATGACGTCGCCTTTTTGTAGATAAGCCAATACAGCAGCTTTGCTGGCTTGGTCGATGGCAATCACACCTGCGGCCGACGCCAGCCAAGTTGCAAACAGCGCCGGGCTGGGACACTTAAGCATAGTGGCGTTGCTCACCTTGGTCAAAGAGGTTACTCAAGCAGCGCCCGCATAGCGTGGGATGTGCGCTGTCCTGCCCCACTTCTTCGCGGTAATGCCAGCAACGCTCGCATTTTGCATGTGCGCTGGGCTTAACAACGACCGACACACCCTCTGCATCCGCCGCTTTTTGCAAGGTGACGCGCGACGCGATAAAGACAAACTTTAAGTCTTCGCCCAGGCTCGATAAGCAGTCGAAGTTTTCCCCGCCACAACGGATCTCCACCTCCGCTTGAAGCGAAGCGCCAACCTGCCCGGCTGCGCGCACCTCTTCAATCGCCCGCATCACCTCTGCGCGCACCGCGCGAATACGCTCCCAGCGTGCGGTGTAGTCCGCCTCCCCGGCAAGCGCAGGCAAGCGGTGGAAGGTGTGCAGCATCACGCTCTCATCTGCCGCATTGGGGTGTAACACGCTCCAGATTTCTTCTGCGGTAAAGGACAACACCGGGGCCAAAAGCTTGGTGACGGTTTGCGTGATGTGCCACAACGTGGTTTGAGCCGCCCGGCGTGCGGGGGCGTTTTCTGCACAGGTGTAAAGCCGGTCTTTGAGAATATCCAGATAGAACGCGCCCAAGTCTTCTGAGCAGAAATTTTGCAGGGCTTGCACCACGCGGTGAAATTCAAAGCGTGCGTAATCGGCCTCGCATTGCGCGGCCAGCTGACGCGTCATAGCCAAGGCGTAGCGGTCAATATCCAAGCATTGCTCAAGGGGTACGGCGTCTTTTTCGATATCGAAATCTGCCGTATTGGCGAGCAAGAAACGCAGCGTGTTACGCAGGCGGCGATACACCTCCACCACCCGGTCCAGAATCTCTTTAGAAATGGACAACTCACCGGAGTAGTCCGTGGCCGCCACCCAAAGGCGCAAAATTTCTGCCCCGAGCTTTTCGGAAACCTCTTGCGGAGCTACTACATTACCAACGGATTTGGACATTTTGCGCCCGGCCCCATCCACGGCAAAACCATGGGTGAGCAGTGCTTTATAGGGCGGATGCTCGTCAATCGCACAGCCGGTGAGTAAAGAGGAATGGAACCAACCCCGGTGCTGATCGGAGCCTTCTAAATACAAATCCGCGCGGGGCCCTTGGGCATGCCCGTCCGGATGTGAGCCACGGAGCACGTGCCAGTGCGTGGTGCCGGAGTCGAACCACACATCCAGCGTGTCGCTGATTTTGTCGTATTGTGCTGCGGCCTCGCCCAGCAATTCTTTGGGATCGAGCTTAAACCATGCCTCAATGCCGGCTTTTTCAACACGCGCAGCCACCGCCTCCATCAGGGCCGGGGTGTCGGGATGCAATTCCCCGGTCACTTTATGAATAAAGAAAGGAATCGGCACGCCCCAGTTACGTTGGCGTGAAATGCACCAGTCCGGCCGGTTGGCGATCATGGCGTGCAAACGGGGTTGCCCCCACGTGGGGTAAAACTGCGTGGCATCCACCCCTTTGAGCGCACGTTTGCGCAAGCTTTCCCCGGTTTTGGGGGAGACATCCATGCCAATAAACCACTGCGGCGCGGCCCGGTAAATCAAGGGCGTTTTGTGACGCCAGCAGTGCATATAGCTATGCGTGATTTTTTCATGCGAAAAAAGAGCCCCCACTTCTTCGAGTTTTTCGACCACCTTGGGATTGGCCTTCCAAATGTGCAAGCCGCCGAAAAATGGCAAATCTTGCGCATACACGCCATTGCTTTGCACCGGATTCAAAATATCTTCCGTCGTAAAACCATTGGCCCGGCAAGAATTAAAGTCTTCAACACCGTAGGCCGGTGCGGCATGTACCACGCCGGTACCGGCATCAACGCCCACATAATCGGCCAAGAAAACCGGGGATTGACGCGAATAGAAAGGGTGTTTAAAGGGGATGAGATTAAGCTGTTCGCCTTGGCAATTTGCAATGACTTGGCCGCTGAGCTTAAAGCGCGCTAGGCAGCTTTCAACCAATTCAGACGCGAGCACCAACAAGCCGCGCGAGGTGTCGACCAAGGCGTATTCATGAGCCGGGTGAATGTTGAGCGCTTGGTTAGCTGGGATGGTCCAAGGCGTGGTGGTCCAGATCACCGCGTAAGCCGTTTTCCCGGCAGGCAAAGCCGCCAAGCCAAACGCTTGAGCCAACTTTTCAGGCGCATCGCATGCAAAGGCCACGTCAACGGCCGGGCTTTGTTTATCGGCGTACTCAACTTCAGCCTCAGCCAAGGCGGAACCACAATCAAAGCACCAGTTAACGGGCTTGAGCCCTTTAAATACGTAGCCCTGCTTCACAATCTCAGCCAAGGCGCGGATTTGCCCGGCCTCGTTTTGAAAGTTCATGGTCAAGTACGGGTTATCCCAATCGCCCAAGACCCCCAAACGGATGAAGCCTTCGCGCTGCAAATCGACCTGCTCTGCGGCATAAGCCCGGCAAAGTTCGCGCACTTTATCTGCGGGCAAATTCTTGCCGTGGGTCACTTCCACTTTATGCTCAATGGGCAAACCGTGACAATCCCAGCCGGGCACATAAGGCGCATCAAACCCGGCCATGGTTTTGGAACGGACAATGATGTCTTTTAAGATCTTGTTGAGCGCGTGCCCAATATGCAAAGCGCCATTGGCGTAAGGCGGGCCATCGTGTAATACAAATTTAGGCCGACCAGCAGCGGTCTTGCGAATTTTTTGGTACAGCTTTTTGGCTTGCCACTGGGCAATCCAGCCCGGTTCGCGCTTGGCTAAATCTCCCCGCATGGGAAAGGGCGTATCGGGCATATTCAAGGTTTTACGATAATCAGACATGATGTTCTATTCCAAGTAATCCAAAATAAATATTCTGCTTTATTCAATAGGGTGTGCAGCGTGCCAAGCGCGTGCGGCCTGTGCATCTGCTGCAATTTGCTGCGTTAATGCGGGAAGTGAATCAAACTTTTCCTCGCTACGCAAATAGGCTAAAAATTCTACGTTGACCCTGGCACCGTAACACATTGCCTGCCAGTCAAAAAGGTGCACTTCAACACAAGGCGCTAAACCGGCCTTGACCGTTGGGCGCGTGCCAATACTTGCGACCCCCAACACGCTACGCTCGGCAAGGCCCCCAACGCGCACAACATATACCCCCCACAGCGCCGGGCGGCGACCTTTGAGGTCGATATTCAAGGTGGGAAAACCCAAAGTCCGCCCCAACTGAAACCCCTTTTGCACCCGGCCACTCAAGGCATAGGGCCGGCCCAAAAGCTGATTCGCCAAGGCAATATTCCCATGGTGCAAAGCCTGACGAACGGCGGAGCTGGAAATGCGCGCATCGGCAAAAGTCTGCGTAGGCAAAGCCTCTACGCTAAAACCCAAGGCGGCACCGGCCTTTTGCAATACATACACATCACCCGCACGCCCGGCGCCGAATCGAAAATCATCGCCCACTAAAACATGCCGCGCTTGCATTGTTCGCACAATCACGTCTTCAATAAAATCTTCGGGAGATAAGTGCGCCAAATGAGCATTGAACCGGCAAATATGCACCCGTTCGATACCCGCTTTTGCCAACAGCGCGATTTTTTCACGCAAACTGCTCAACTGTGCGGGCGCACGATCAGGCGTAAAAAAAGCCCGGGGTTGAGGCGAAAAAGTTAAGACAGCCGTTTCAAGATGATGCGCACGTGCGTGCGAGGACAATCGAGCTAACAAAGCCTGATGGCCAAGGTGTACGCCATCAAAATTACCGAGTGTAAGCGAGCTGCCACGCTGTGCTGCGGCACAAGAAGGGCTATGGGTAATGCGCATGCCAACCTGATGGGTCAAGAAAGCGCCGATTATACCGGGAAAGGCACAAAATCCGACGAGGGAATATCCCCCAATAAAACAAATGAATAGTATCTCTAATATGAAGAAAAAAGCACCGCTCAATCAAGCGAACAATTTATTGAACTTGCAGCGACAAAAAGTGGCTTATCTGACAAACCCTATCTAGTGAAATGTGGCACGGAAAGCCCCGTTGAAAGCCAGCAATGGCTAAAGAAGCAACTTTTAAATATTCGTGCCCCGGTTCCTAAAAACAATCCATAACATGCTATTTTGATTAAATATGCATATGTGGCATGTGTGAATATTTCAGTCAAAAGCATATCTTCTATTTTTATATTTCTCAGTGCTATATCCAAGCCTAGCATAAGGACTATTTTGAATTGAAACGCATTCTTTTCATTTGTGGCAAGAATCGCTTACGTAGCCCAACTGCAGAGCAAATTTTTTCAAACCACCCGGGTATTGAATGCACCTCTGCCGGGCTCAATAATGATGCTGAAAATCCTGTAACACCGGAATTACTTGAATGGGCAGAACTCATTTTTGTTATGGAAAAAACTCACCGTAGCAAGCTTTCATCAAAATTCAAACGGCATCTTTCTAAACAACGAATAATCTGCCTTGATATTCCAGATAATTACGAATTTATGGACCCCACGCTCATCCAACTTTTAAAATCTAAAGTAAGACGCTTTCTACCCGTTCTTCCTATAAAGACTGAATGATAGATTGAGCAGTACCAAAAATTAGCAATGCCGTTTAACGTGACTTATTGGCATGCCACAATAAGCCGGCACCAATGACCATCATGGGAACGCATAGCCACTGTGCAGTCGACAACCCCCCCGTGAGTACGCCAAAAATGCCGGGGTCAGGGGTTCGGAAAAATTCAGCAATGAACCGTAGGCTACCGTAACCTATTAAAAACACAGCTGAACTTACACGCACAGGACGAGGTTTGGCAGAAAAAACCCACAAAATGATGAAAAGGGTGAGTCCTTCACCTGCAACCTGATAAAGCTGAGAGGGGTGCCGAGGTAGTGTGTCAACATGCGGAAAAACCATCGCCCAAGGCAAATTAGGGTCCGTCACACGTCCTATAAGTTCCCCGTTGATAAAATTACCGATACGCCCGGCCGCCAAGCCCGTTGGCACTAAAGGGGCAATAAAATCCGTTACTTGCCAAAAACTTAAGTGATGCTTGCATCCCCACCACCATGAGGCAATCAGCACCCCTAAAAAACCTCCGTGAAAGCTCATACCACCTTCCCAGATGGCTAAAATTTTGCTGGGATGACTAAAGTAATAACCCGGCTGAAAAAAAAGCACCTCGCCTAAGCGAGCCCCCAATACAACGCCTAACATGCCATAAAAAAGCAAGTCATCAATCATCTCTGCATTAAACCCCAGCTCCGGGCGACGTTTGGCGTGTTTTCGACCTAAAAAAACAAAAAGCATAAAAGCCGCTACATACATCAATCCGTACCAACGGACAGAAAGTGGGCCAATAGAAAGCGCAATCGGGTCGATTTGAGGATGAATTAACATAGTGCTACGCATAAAAAAAGAAGGGCTATATTAACGCATACTTTGCAAACTAAAAGGTTTGCCCTTTGTAAAGCCTAAAAAAGTAGCGTTAATTTTGTTAAGTCCTAATTTTTATACTGCGCTATTACAACAAAAATTGCTAAGAAATATTAAAACGAGATTCTAAAAGAGGCACTATGTTTGCATCTATAGTGTCATCAAACTTACGCGCAAAAAGATGGCTGCTTTCAAATAAAAAGGCACTATCCTGTTCTGTAAAGGTTTTAGGACGCAATTTGATATTGCCATCCGGTATCCAAATAATAGCTCTTTTATCATCGCTGACCACACGACCACAATAACTTGTGTTGGCAATAACGGTTTGAAAAAACCCCTCGTCTGGGATAAGTGTGTTTCGGTAGAATTTCTTTAAGGCTTTAACTTCATGGCTACCACAAATAAACTCACAACAGCGGCGACTTAGTATCATCCACTGCCCGCCAATATAGGGCTTAATCCCGGCTAAATAAGGGCGTCTATAGGGTGTTCCAGAGAATCCCTCGCTTGTTTCACAAAAATAATTTTCTACCCTGTTCATGGTCTCAGGACGATCGGCCGCTTGATCAATCATTTGCAAAAAATCAGCCCCTTCTTGCTCATCTAAAAAATCACGAATGTAGTCTTGCGAACGCAAAGGATAATCTTGCCCACTTAGATTGATAAAGTAATCCCATTTAAAATGAGATTTTAGTAAAGCACTCATTCCCCGGAGTTCAACGTCCACCATGCTATACCCGCCCCAAAGCACGTTTTGACTTTCTAAAATAGCCGTATTCTCAAACCCCATCAAAAGTTCTTTAACAAACTCTTTGACCGCCACGCCAGCTTTTTTATCTACATGGATAAGATAATAGTTATTTGGATCATAAATAGCCCTAAATAATTTTGAAAATTGTTCAGGATAACGATGAACAAGAACAAAGTATGCCAATTTCATGATTTTGTACTCCAAGTTTGTAAATAAAAATCAAAAATAAATCAAATTTAATAAACTTTACAGAGTACCGTTTTGTTACATACATAGCATAAACAAGCAAAAGACATTGCCAATTTTACTATTGGTATAGTAACGATCCGAGTAATTTTTATTTCCCGCTAAAATGGGTCATCACAATCGCTTTAGATCTTAGGTAATATAAAATCTAGTTCCCGCTAGAGCTGACTATACAGTACTTTTAGTGAAGAATCTGAAATTAAAAAAATAATTATGAAGCATGTTGATTACAAAGAGATTTATTCGAATTTAAATCAACAAAAATTTTATTTCAAAATACTAGAAAATTGTTTTGTTGAAAAAAATCATCTAAAAATTTCATATTCCTACTAAAAACAATTTTTTTAAACTAATACAGTGCAAGCAATTATTATTTATGGCCAATTTGAAAATATTGCCATAAGCATAGCGATGCTTTAACTAACAACCTATTATTTTTAATAAAAATACTTTAAAATTCTTTAAAAAGCTATACATAAAAAAAATTAATACTATTCATAAATAAAATATGACAGGCTTTTTATATTTAAGACATGAATTCTTCTAATTTGAACGTTTTTTATAAAAGTAACCGTCCTTAGAAAATGCAAGCAAATAAACGGCAAATGAGTGTTAAGACACTATTTACCGTTCTTACTCTGTTCACTTCTTATCCCCTAAATTTTAAATTCGCTTGAGGTACTATTTCGCTCATTATTTGCCATGAAATAACAAACAACTTAAAAAACACCTAAATCATCCACACTACAAAATCTACAAAACTGCGCACTTTAGGGGCGAGATAACGGTTACTAGGGAAGAGAGCATGGATGGGAACAGAGGCGGGTTGCCATTGGGAGAGAACCAGGGCGAGTTGATTTTGAGCAACCCAGGGCTCTGCAAACCACAAGGGTAAACGGGCGATGCCTAGACCGTTAAGGGCAGCGTCGCATAGACCGTAGGTGTCGTTGAGCTTGAGGCGGCAGGGGCCTTTGATGCGGGTTTCTTTGCCGTTTCGGTAAAGCAGCCATTCTCCGCCAAAAGCGCCGCCGTTCATTTGCAGGCGGGCATGCTGGGCGAGGCTGTCGGGGTCGCCGGGGCTACCGTGTTGTTCAAGATAGGCCGGGCTGGCAAATAGGCCGTACTGCACTTCACCCAGGGGCCGGGCGACAAGGTTGGAGTCTTGCAGCGTGCCGATGCGAATGGCTAGATCAAAACCTTCATGCACCAAGTCGATGTAGCGCCCGGTGTATTCCGCTTCGATGCGCACTTTGGGATATTGGGCTAAGTATTGGTTGATCCAGCCGTTCACCCGCAAGCGCCCAAAGTCCGGGCTGGCGGTGAGGCGCAGTAGGCCGCTGGGCTCGCCGGAGAGGCTTTGCGTGAGCCGCTCGGTGTCCTCCACCGCGTGCAAAATGCCCACGGCCCGCTCATATACGGCTTGGCCGATTTCAGTCACCGACAAAGCGCGGGTACTGCGTTGCAAAAGTTGGGCACCGAGTTTGCTCTCCAGCCCGGAAATCAAGCGGCTGACGTGCGCCTTGTGCGTGTTTAACCGCTGCGCAGCCAAAGTAAAGCTGCCGGTTTGGACCACCGTTATCAAGGCGCGTAGTTCTGAAAATTCCATGTTCGTTGTGTGCTTTGCAAAAGGTTTGTTGAATTATTGTTGTATATTTTATCAACAGTCAATTCTATTTTAGGGTATTTATCTCAGATATCGTAATCAATAAACTGCGGGCTTCATCACTGACGCATGTGTTGGTGGATTAACTCAAACAGGAGAAGAGCATGAAAATCGCATTTATTGGTTTTGGTAACGTTGGGGCACCTCTGGCAGATCATTTACAGCGGGCCGGGCATGAAGTAGTTTTGGCGGCCAATAATCCGCAATCTGACAATGTTAAAAAAGCTTTGACCTTAAACCCCGCTTTAAAAGTAGCCGCCCCAAAAGATGCTGTGAAAGCTGCCGAGGTGGTGTTTTTAGCCACGCCTTATGAAGCCAACGCGGCGGCTTTGGCCGCTGTGGCAGAGGAACTCAAAGGCAAGGTGATTGTGGATTGCACCAACCCAGTCGGCCCAAATTTGACGCACGGTTTAAACAACGTGAACTCCGGCTCAGAAGAAGTGCAGCGCTTAGCGCCACAATCTTTTGTGGTGAAGGCCTTTACCATTTATGGCTTTGAGAACTTCCAAAACAGCGCTTACCTGGCTTACAACGTGAAGCCTGCGATGATGTTCTGCGGGGATGATGCCGCCGCCAAACAAAAGGTGGCCGGGCTCATCGGGCAGTTGGGCTGGGAGCCACTAGACGTGGGTGGCCTGGTGCAAGCTTTGCATTTGGAGCACATGACCCTGCTTTGGGTGCGCATGGTGCGGGTGAATGGTGCCTCTGCCAACATGGTTTGGGCCGCACTTAAACGCTAAGCCGCTTGTTGAACTCATGCCCGCCGCGCCAAGCTTTTTTGCGAGATTCCACTGAGCGCCCGGGCCTCACCCAGCCTTGTCGTTGTCCTTTTGAGCGTGGCGAATGATCTGGCATGGGGCGAGAGCTGGGCGTAGAAACCCTTGAGTCTTACACACCAACCCAATCCATTTATGTGAATTTACAGGCCGCCCGCTAAGCACTTATTTAATTTAGAGAGAAAGGCCCCCAATGAACCCAAAAGCCCCCCTACCGATTACGAGCGAACAAGGCATTTTAGATTTTTACGCCGCCTTTTCCGCCAGCGATTTTGAAACCATGCACCGCATGATCCACCCAGACTGCTTGCTGAATTTCCCCGGCTCCAGCTTCCCAAATCAGGTTGCAGGCAGAGAAAACATCATCGAACTGTTCAAAGGGGTGCAAGCCGCCATGAACGGCACCTTACAGTTCCACAACAAGTGGGCCATGTTTAAAGACAACATGGTGGCTGTTCACTGGTTTACCACTGGCCGCCCCGCTCATGGCGGACGCTATTTAAACCGTGGCGTAGCGTGGTATCAACTCCAAAACGGCCTGATTCATGAATTCCAAGACTTTTTCGACACCGAAATCATCGCCGCTTTTTGGCCCCAAGGCCAAGCCTGCCAAGACTTTAGCCATGCTCAACAAGCTGTTGAACGCTTAATGGGCTACGCCACGGAAGAGGCTTTAGCTCGCCTCAAAAACCTAGCATAAACCCACTCTTATTTCACTCAAAAGGACTTACACCATGCAAAAGAACATTTTAGTCACCGGTGCCACTGGCAACATCGGCAGCGCACTCCTGCCCCTTTTGGCGGGTAGCACACACAAAATCTGGGCCGGTTCTACCAAAGGCCAAACCCTCCAAGGCACACCGGGTCGCGCAATTGACTTTTTAAACCCCGCCACCTTAAGCCAAGCGTTTGAAGGCATACAAACATTGTTTGTCGTTATTCCCCTGCACCCACAAATGGTGCTCATGGCCACCAACGTTGCCAACGCAGCCAAAGCGGCCGGGGTCACACATATTGTTAGGGTATCCGGCGCGGGGGCAGACCCCCAATCCCCGGTTGCCGTTGCTCGGGTACAAGGAGAAATTGATGCGCAACTTAAAAACAGCGGCATCCGCTGTACCTTTTTACAGCCCAAAAACTTCATGCAAAACTACATTCAGTTCTACCCCGGCATGATTAAACAAGGGCAGTTCTACAGCTCACAAGGCGAAGGCAAAATCGCCTTTATCGACGCAGAAGATATTGCCAAAGTGGCCGCCCAAGTCATCCTCCACCCAGAACGCCACATCCAGAGCGCCTATGTCCTCACCGGGCCACAAGCACTCACCAACCAAGAAGTACTGGCGATGATCGACGCCGCCACCGGCAGAAAAACACAGTGGATCGGCATTCCCGAAAGCGCCGCCGTTGAAAGCATGAAGCAAATGGGTATGCCCGACTTTGTGGTGGACGTGATGTCCAGCCTCAACCAAATCATTGCCGCCGGCTACGTTGCCGAAACCACCGACTGCGTACAACAAGTCACCGGCCAAGCACCCCGGCACTTTGAAGACTTTATCCGCACGCATGCTGCGGTTTGGAAATAAACCACCCACCCCGGGGGTGTAAACGCCCCCGGGCACACAAAAGCATAAAGAACACTTTTGTTCCCTCCCAGCATCCCCCATCAGACCGGGCACCCCGGCCCACTTGGTGCATTTGACGCTGACAGCGTTTCTCAAAATAAAACCTCAAATAAGGATCGCACCACCATGAATGGCTTCTTACTGATTCTGCTCGCAGCACTCTGGGGCATTTCCTTCATATTCGTGCGCATTGCCGTACCACATCTGGGGCCGATCCCGCTTATGTTCTTACGCGTGCTGCTGGCCGGGCTGGCGCTCCTACCCTTCATCAGAAAAAACCAAGGCTGGACACTTTGGCGACAACACTGGCGCCCCATTATGCTTGTTGGCGCCCTCATCACCGCCGTCCCCTTCAGCCTTCTGGCGTGGGTCAGTCTATCCCTCCCGGCCGGGGTCACCGCCGTCCTCAACGCCACCACCCCCTTAATGACCGCAACATGGGCCGTCTTTCTCATCAAAGAAAAACTCACCACACAGCGCATCATCGGCCTAAGTTTAGGGCTCACCGGCGTCACTATTCTCGCGCTGGGGCAAGGTCGCAGCTTCAACGGCACCAGCCTGCTTCCACTCCTGGCCGGCCTCGCCGCAACATGTTGCTACGGCTGGTCCCTACACCGATCCCGGCAATGGCTCAGCCACCTCTCCGCCAGACTACTCACCGCCAGTAGCCTTTTAAGCAGCAGCCTCCTTCTCGCCCCACTCGCCTGGGCCAGCTGGCCCCAACAACCCATCTCCACAGAAAATTGGCTCATCGTGTTCGCCCTCGCCTGGCCCTGCACCACACTGGCCTACATCATCTTCTACCACCTCAACGCCAAATGGGGCACCACCAAAACCGCCACCGTCACCTACCTCATCCCCCTCTTCGCCATGTTGTTTGGCCACCAATTTCTACAAGAAGCCATTACCCCCACCATGCTGTTAGGCGGTCTCACCATCTTGGCCGGGGTGGGATTGTTGAGTTACCACAGAGCATAAAGGGTATAGCGTTGCTTCAAAAGTCGCAGAATTGTTATTAGAGCCCAAAAACTTCATGCAAAACTACATTCCGTTCTACCCCGGCATGATTAAGCAGGGGCAGTTTTACAGCTCTCAAGGCAAAGGCAAAATCGCCTTTATCGACCGCTGCCGACCTTACTAAAGTAGTCGCACAAGTCGTTCTTCACCCCGAGCGCCAAACACAACCCGCTTACGTACTGACCAGGCCTAGTCTCTAACTAACCAAGAAGTGCTTGCGATAATCGACGTCGCCACCGGCAGAAAAACACAGTAAATTAGTATCCTCGAAAGCACCGCTGCTGAAAGCATGCCACAAATGGCCACGCCGCCGTTTGTGGTAGAGGTACTCGTCTCAATCAAATCATCGCTGCTAACTATGTGGGCGAAACGACAGACTACCCACAGCAAGTAACCGACCAGCCACCCCGCCGCTTTTAAGACTTCATCCGAAAAAATGCCTCCGTTTGGCAATAAGCTGATCGCTTGGACCAGAAACATCCTGGAAAGCATAAAAGCGGTTGAAAATTATTTTTCAGCCGGGATAATGCTGTCATGAACAGTCTATTATTGATTTTGCTGGCGGCGCTTTGGGGGTTTTCCTTTATATTTATGCGGATTGTAGTGCCCCATTTAGGGCCTATCCCACTCATGTTTTTGCGTGTGTTACTAGCCGGGTTGGTACTTTTACCCTTTGTCGGCAAAAATCAAGGCTGGGCGCTTTGGCGCAAAAATTGGCGCCCCATTATGATTGTCGGGGCCCTAATCACAGCCATCCCCTTTTCGCTCATGGCCTGGGTCAGTTTATCTCTACCTGCGGGGGTCACCTCCATATTAGGCGCGACGACCCCTTTGATGGTTGCGATATGGGCCGTCTTTCTCATCGGCGAAAAACTCACAAGGCAGCGCATCATCGGTTTGAGCCTGGGCTTGCTAGGGGTCGCCATTCTTGCGTTGGGACAAGGTCGCACGTTTAGCGGCGCCAGTTTGCTCCCACTTCTCGCCGGGCTGGTCGCAACTTGTTGCAACGGCTGGGCGCTGCATCGGTCCCGGCAATGGCTGAGCCATCTTTCCCCAAGTCTGCTCACCGCGAGCAGTCTTTTGAGTAGCAGCCTTGTTTTAGCGCCTTTTGCTTGGGTCACATGGCCCAAGCAAAGTATCTCTACAGAAAACTGGCTGATCATGCTCACCCTAGCTTGGCCCTGCAGCGCACTAGCCTATATCATCTTCTACTACCTAAACTCCCAATGGGGCAGTACCAAAACGGCCACCGTCAACTATCTCATTCCCCTCTTCGCGGTGCTGTTTGCTCACCAATTTCTGCAAGAAGCCATCACCCCCACCATGCTGCTAGGTGGTCTCACCATTTTAACCGGGGTGGGATTATTAAATTATCGCAAAAAATAAAATCGACAGCCTATGCTTTTCAACAAAAATACAATATAAAAACACTTGGTTGATTTGTAAATTCAATTAAACCTAAGAAATTATATTTGAATAATAAAATAGTTTATTTAAAACTATTCGCACACTTTAACCCATATAAATAAAACACATGCATTTCTACATTCTGCCCTGCCTATTTCTTATTTTCCCTATTAATTTAGCTCAAGCCAATATGGGCATTCCCGGCCCGATGATTTTATTTGGCAGCTATTTTACGATGAACCCCATTCAATGGGTGTGCGTATGCATGCTCATGTGTATTTTTGTAGAAGGATTTATCTATAAGTATTGGCGCTTATTTAGTAAACCTTTTTGGGTCAGCGCGTACGTTAATACGATTTCTCTTATTTTTGGGATTCCGCTTTCATTTCTCGGCATAATAGATCCAACATGGGTCATATTGCCCACACTAGGCTCAACTCTCATTGAAGGCTACTTTGCTCGTCGTTTGCCAAAATGCTTAAGACCAAAAGGATTATGGAAAAACAAAAGAGGTACATTTTACGCACGCATTTTTTTAGCAAACCTTATATCCAATGCCATCATGTTTGCTTATTTATTCAAAAATACAATCACCAACTGATATAAATTTAATGACCCAAGGTATGCAGACTTAGGAAGCTAACATGTGGCTTCTTCTCGTCAGTTTTGATTCGCGCAATTATTTTTTCTAAGAAAGAAAATAAGAATTATTTACAAAAACAATTAAAACGATATATCGTGACTTTAATAAGTGCTATTGGTAGAATGCGCGCCTCATTGGGGAGTAGCCGTTTTTCTAATCGAAAAAGCTTACGTCAACATACTTGGTCTTTTGGCTATGGCGTAAGCAGCATTTTTGCCTGGCAAGACCTTTGACTGCAATTCCTTTTTGGCCGGGGACGTTGCGGTCAATTGTCTCTAGTCCGGTCTGAGATTCGTCATGGAAGCGCTTTTTATTTCTACAGGAATTGTTGCACTTGCTGAAGTTGGTGATAAAACACAGCTTTTAGCTTTTATTCTTGCTGCTCGTTTTAAAAAACCTATTCCGATTATTTTAGGCATTCTAGTTGCGACAATTATTAACCATGGCCTTGCAGGGGCGCTGGGTGGCTGGATAATTACTTATGTCAATCCCGCCATTTTAAGATGGATTTTGGGTCTCTCTTTTATCGCAATGGCCATCTGGACAATGATTCCAGATAAAATTGAAGAAGAACAAACGCAAGTAGCTCAGAAATTAGGTATTTTTGGCGCCACATTTGTAACCTTTTTTCTTGCGGAAATGGGCGACAAAACACAGCTCGCCACGATTGCCATGGCCGCACACTATGGTGTGCCACACCTAGTGGTAATGGGCACAACACTTGGCATGCTCATTGCCGATGTCCCCGCAGTACTAATGGGAGATAAGCTTACCAATAAAATTTCAATGAAATGGGTTCATTCAGTGGCTGCAGCAATATTTATCTTCCTCGGGGTGGCTACCCTACTTGGCGCGGGGAAAAAGCTTGGCTTTTAAATGTACATAGGCTTATTTTCAAATATTGCTTTATGCTTTTCAGCTTTATTTACTTAGAATGCAATATTGACTGTTTTATTGGAATCGCAGCTGGCCCCGGGGGTTGCGCTCGAGCGCTCCACTAATATTCGATACGGCTTAATCAAGTTAACAAGCAATGGCTAGAACACTTTGCTCATGATTTCTAGTTCTGTGAATCTGGTTACGTTCTTAGGTACTTAGATACTGACAAGTCTTTTTCATCTGCGCACCTTATCAAATTTAAAGTGTTGCATTTGAAATTTGAGACCGCCCCGTCTTAAACTTAGGTTGTATCCATATCTACCTACTACGAACACGCCCTAATATCTTGCTCATATCCGATTAAAAATCAAGCCACTGGAAGGAACTCAATCAACAATCTGAAAACACAAACCGCGCCGACAATTCCTAATCTTGCCACATAAGTTAGCAAATGAAAGGTCGGCGCAGATTTAAGCGTTTTTAACCATTAAGTGGCTGGCACAGCGGCTTCTTTAATCGCCGGGCTGGGGGCCTCAAAAGATAAAGCCACTTGCTCTTTATCGTCTAGGTCAACCCGCACGCGCCCCCCATTGGCGAGGCGGCCAAATAGCAGTTCATCCGCCAAAGCGGCCCGAATATGA
>RRZT010697080.1_pt1 | contig 36741 bp, 34 predicted proteins | sample 2165551 | NCBI WGS metagenome assembly RRZT01 (sample SAMN10456910, study PRJNA506462) | wastewater metagenome | biome: wastewater; feature: sludge; material: wastewater sludge; isolation source: wastewater sludge with Escherichia coli K12::gfp cells carrying plasmid... | place: USA: Moscow, Idaho...
CCGGCCTTCAGCCGCATTACCGGCTGGGAACGCAGTGAAGTCATCGGCCGCAATCCGCGCGTACTCAAGTCTGGCCGGCACGATGCCGCCTTTTACGATTCCATGTGGAAAAGCATCCAGGAAACCGGCAACTGGTGCGGTGAAATCTGGAACCGCAACAAGTACGGCGAGGTTTATCCGGAGCTTCTGTCCATTTCTGCCGTACACGACGAAACCAGCGGACAGCTGACCAACTTTGTGGCGGTGTTTTCCGATATCCGGCGGCTCAAGTTCCAGGAACACCAGTTGGCGCAGATGGCGTATTACGACCCGCTGACCGAGCTGCCAAACCGCACCCTGCTGGCCGACCGCTTTACCCAGGCCATTGCCTACACGCGACGCAGCCAGAGCCTGATGGCCATCTGCTACCTTGACCTGGACGGCTTCAAGCCCATCAATGACCGCTGGGGCCATGAAGCCGGCGACCGTGTCCTGCTGGAGATTTCGCAACGCCTGAAGCAGGCGCTGCGCGGCAACGACACGATTGCGCGCATTGGCGGAGATGAATTCACCCTGCTGCTGCTGGGCCTGGACAGCCAGGAGGAGTGCGAGGAAATCCTGCGGCGCCTGCTTGGCAATATCGAACAGCCGCTGTCGTGCCTGCCCGAGCCCGAATCGGTATCGGCCAGCATCGGCGTTACCCTGTTCCCGCTGGATGACGAGGAGCCGGATACCCTGCTGCGCCATGCCGATCAGGCGATGTATCAGGCCAAGCAGGCGGGCAAGCGCACCTTTCATGTGTTTGACGCAGCCAAGGACCGCAACCTGCGCCAACGGCTCGACCGGCTGGCCCGCATCCGTCAGGCACTCGAAAACGAAGAATTCCTGCTGTATTACCAGCCCAAGGTCGACATGCGGGCCGGGACGGTGATCGGTGCCGAAGCGCTGATCCGCTGGCAGCATCCGGAACGGGGCCTGCTGGCCCCGATCGAGTTTCTCCCCCTGATCGAAGGTGACGATCTGGTCAGGCGCCTTGGCAACTGGGTGATCGAGCGGGCGTTGTCGCAGCTGGAAACATGGCAGGCTGACGGCCTGAACCTGCAACTCAGCGTCAACATTGCCGGGCAGCACCTGCAATCTCCGGGCTTTGTCCAGGCGCTGAAAGAAGCCTTGCAGCGACATCCGGGAGTAGCCCAGCAGCTTGAACTGGAAGTGCTGGAAACGGCGGCGCTTGAGGATGTCGTCAAGACCTCACGCGTGATCGACGAGTGCAAGACGCTGGGGGTACATTTTTCACTGGACGACTTCGGTACCGGCTATTCGTCCCTGACCTATCTCAAGCGGCTGCCGGCGGAAACCATCAAGATCGACCAGAGTTTCGTGCGAGACATCCTGCACGACTGCAACAACCTGGCGATTGTCCAGGGCGTCATCGGGCTGGCCAATGCGTTCCAGCGTACGGTGATTGCCGAAGGCGTGGAATCTATCGAACATGGCAGGATTCTCCTGCAACTCAACTGCAACCTGGCTCAGGGCTATGGGATTGCCCGTCCGATGCCGGCTGCACAGTTTCCCGACTGGCTCAGGCACTGGAAAATGCCGGCGTTGTGGGCAGACATCCAGAACCTGTACTGGAAAGAAAGCGATTACCCGGTTTTTGCGGCAGAAGTCGAACACCGCAACTGGGTGGCTCAACTGGTCTATGCCGCCAATGAAGGCATCGCACTTCCGTCATGCATGCTGTCGGGCGAGAACCTGTGTGCCTTTGGCCAGTGGTACCACCATCAGGGGCAGGCACGCTATGGCGGCCTGCCGGCTTTTGCCGCCATTGAGGCACCGCATTGCCAGCTGCACGCCATGGCCGACCGGATTGACCACTTTTGGCGTAACGGTACCCCGGACAAAGGCAAGACGCTCATTCCCGAAATCCTGACAGTCCAGACCCGGATGCTGGAGGCCTTGCATGCACTGCAAATGGCAGTGGCAATGAAAAAACATGGCATTTGAGGAGGCATATGGTGCTGCCCTCACATGCCTCAGCCGGATTTCAGACGACCAGTAGCGGGAGGATGAAAAGCTTGTCCGGGCAGGAAGATTGCGAACGGCCCCGGCGGGTGGTTCAGCGAGGAGTTTCCGGGCATGGTGACACCTGACCGGCAGCAAAAAACAAGGCAGCCCCGAAAGACTGCCTTGCATCATGACCACGGAAACCCGCGGTCTTTTGCTGTCTCTTAGAACAGGTGAGTCAGGCCCACGGCGTAGGTGGTACCCTTCAGTGCGGCTTCGCCCTGCTCGTTGTCACCCGACTTCACATAACCGGCAGCCACGTGAGCCATGGTGCGCTTGGACATCAGGTAGTTCAGGCCGAGCACATACTGGTTGAAGTTGGTGCCAGCTTCGTCACCCACATTGGTGCTGTTCTTCCAGCCATGCTGGTACTGGAAGTGCGGCTGGAAAGCACCCATGGTGTAGGCAACGTTCAGGCCCATGGCGCGGGTCTTGAGGTTGTCGCCATCATTCTGGTTGATGCCGTCATTCTTGCTTTGCACGTAGTTCAGGGCAACCAAGAGATTGTTGGCATCGTAGCCAGCTTCAACGTAGTGCATCTTGCTCTTGTAGTCAGGATCGGTATCACCCAGCAGACCGGCATTCTTGCCTTGGGTATAGGAATACTGACCGTAGAAACCGGCAGCAGCATAGCGCAGGCCCAGTTCATACACGCCTTCGGTTTGACCATTGGCAGTACGGGTTTCACCAGCAGCCGAATACAGGGCGCGGACCAAGAAACCGCCCATTTCCGGCGAGGTGTAGGCGATGGAGTTGTTCAGGCGAGACTGGTAAGCCGCAGCACTCAGGATCGTGCCACTGCCAGTTTCCTGAGCCCACGACATGGCATTCCAACCGGCTTCGGACTTCCACGGATCCAGGTTCGAGTAAACATTCTGGAAGTTGCTCAGACGACCCAGTTGTACGGTACCGAAGTCACCGGTCAGGCCCACGAAGCTGTCACGGGTAGCCCAGGTGTTGCTGGTGTTCTTCGTGCTGCCGTCGATGCCGATTTTCTGCTCGACCTGCCAGATAGCCTTCAGACCGTTGCCCAGATCTTCGCTACCCTTGAAACCGATCTTGGAGTTGTAGTTTTCCACACCGGTCACGGAACCATTGGACTTGCCGTCGATGGTGGTCTTGGTGTTTTCCAGCGCAGCGCCTGCTTCGCCGTAGATCACGACATCGGCCATGGCGGCAGCCGGCAGGGCAGCAATTGCCAGAGCAATCAGTTTTTTCATGGTGCAATCCTCATGGGTAAAAAATCAGCAGGGCCAGCGCCCTGACATGTCATGCAATCTTGTTGCTGTGTGGTTTGCCACAGCGGTGAGGCCACTATAGCGAGCCAACCTCGCCAGACTGAAGCCACACCCGCTCCGGCATTGGCATGAAAAGACAAAAAAACGGACCCATTGCGCCATATCATGCTGATTTCCATGAAATTTACTTGTCACATCGATGGTTGCAAAAAAACAACGATAGTGTTGTATTTTTTATACAAAAATACATTGTATTGCTGTTTTACAACAAAAATATGCTTAAAAAATCAATTCAAAAAGAATGAAAAAAACAAACAAAAATTCCAAATAAATTCAAAAATCGCAGATATGCATTTTTAAATTCTAAACAAAACGCCAATGGAATTTTTAATGCAAAAGGAAAATAGCCATTTTAATGCGTTGCAAGACCTGCCCATCAATATCGGGAAGATGAGCAGAAACAAGTCAGTCCCTGCATGCTTGCCAGACATGCAAACCACGAAAATGACAAAGGAGCCTGATGGCTCCTTCATGCGCAAAGCGATTTCCCCAATGAGGCCGAACAGCCAGATCAGGGAAGCTGCAATAAACTGCCGCCGGCATTTCCGGCACGCTGCCCGCTTTCCGGCGTACAACCGCGAAATCAGTGATGTAACTCAGAAGCGGGCCACCACCGGGGCATGGTCGCTCGGACGCTCCCAGCCACGCGGCACCTTGTCGATGTGACAAGCCTCCAGCGACGCCGCCAGCGGTGCCGACAGCAGCACGTGATCGATCCGCAGCCCCTTGTCACGGCGGAACATGCCCTGCCGGTAGTCCCACCATGAATAATGTCCGTCCCCGTCATGCAGCTGGCGGAAGGCATCCACCAGACCGAGCTCCAGCAGATCATCAAATGCCTGCCGTTCCGGCACGGAACACAGCACCTTGCCGGCCCAGCTTTCCGGGTTGTAGACATCTCGGTCGTCCGGCGCGATGTTGAAGTCGCCGGTCAGCACCAGTTTCGGATGGCGTTCCCGCTCGGCCGCCAGATAGGCATGCAGGCGGGCAAACCACTCGAGCTTGTAGCGGTATTTGTCCGAGTCGACCGCTTCGCCGTTGACACAATACGCACACACCACCCGCACATCGTCGATGGTGGCGGCAATCACCCGTGCCTGCGGATCATCGTAGCCAGGCATGCCGGCCACCGGCTCCAGTGGCGCCAGCGGCGCACGTACCAGGATGGCCACGCCGTTGTAGGTCTTCTGCCCCAGCCAGACGGCCCGGTAGCCGGCAGCCTCGATATCGGCCAGCGGAAACTTGTCCTGCTCGAGTTTCAGCTCTTGCAGGCACAGCACATCGACCGGATTGCTGCCCAGCCAGTCCAGCACCTGCGGCAGGCGCACTTTCAGCGAGTTGACGTTCCAGGTTGCCAGTTGCATGGCGGGTCCTTTCTGCAAATGCAAAAAACCGGCTGGCAGGGCCAGCCGGTCGGGTTCAGGCAAACAGGCCGGCTCAGGCCGCGCCGCCAGCCACGTCGGCCTTCTGGCGCAGACGCAGGCTGAGTTCCTTGAGCTGCTTTTCGTCCACCGCGTTCGGGGCATTGGTCAGCAGACACTGGGCACGCTGGGTCTTCGGGAAGGCAATCACGTCGCGGATCGAATCGGCACCGGCCATCAGGGTCACCAGACGGTCCAGACCGAAGGCCAGGCCACCATGCGGCGGGGCACCGAACTTCAGGTTGTCGAGCAGGAAGCCGAACTTGTTCTGCTGTTCTTCCGGGCTGATCTTGAGGGCACCGAACACCTTTTCCTGCACGTCGGCACGGTGGATACGGATGGAACCGCCGCCGATTTCCCAGCCGTTGAGCACCATGTCGTAGGCGCGGGCAATGCAGGCACCCGGATCGGTCGCCATCAGGTCTTCGTGACCCGGCTTCGGCGAGGTGAACGGATGGTGGCAGGCAGTCCAGCGGTCGTCGTCTTCGTCGTATTCGAACATCGGGAAGTCAACCACCCACAGCGGACGCCATTCGCGCACGAAGTAGCCGCCGGCTTCGCCGTGTTCATGACCGATGCGGATGCGCAGCGCGCCGATGGCTTCGTTCACCACCTTGGCCTTGTCAGCACCGAAGAAGATGATGTCTCCGTTTTCGGCACCGGTACGCTCGACGATGGACTTGAGCACGCCTTCGGTCAGGTTCTTGACGATCGGCGACTGCAGGCCGCTGGTTTCGTCAGTGGTCAGCTTGCTGACATCGTTGACCTTGATGTAGGCGAGGCCCTTGGCGCCGTAGATGCCGACAAACTGGGTGTACTCGTCGATTTCCTTGCGCGACAGCTTGGCACCGCCCGGCACGCGCAGGGCGACCACACGGCCGTTGGGCAGGTTGGCCGCGGCGTTGAACACCTTGAACGGCACGTCCTTCATGACGTCGGTCAGTTCGGCAAACTTGAGGCTGACGCGCAGGTCCGGCTTGTCCGAGCCGTAATAGTGCATGGCGTCGGCGTAGGTCATGCGCGGGAAGTCGCCCAACTCGACGTCCATGGCGTCACGGAAGACCTGGCGGGCCATGCCTTCGGTGATGTCCATGATGTCATCCTCGTTCAGGAACGAGGTTTCCAGGTCGATCTGGGTGAATTCCGGCTGGCGGTCGGCGCGCAGGTCTTCGTCACGGAAGCACTTGACGATCTGGTAGTAGCGGTCGAAGCCGGCCACCATCAGGAGCTGCTTGAAGAGCTGCGGGCTTTGCGGCAGGGCAAAGAATTCGCCCGGATGCACGCGCGACGGCACGAGGTAGTCGCGGGCACCTTCCGGGGTGGAGCGGGTCAGCATCGGGGTTTCGATATCGATGAAACCCTGGGCATCGAGGTAGCGGCGCACACCCATGGCCACCTGGTAGCGCAGGCGCAGGTTTTTCTGCATGGCCGGACGACGCAGGTCGATCACGCGGTTGGTCAGGCGCACGGTTTCCGACAGGTTCTCGTCATCGATCTGGAACGGCGGCGTGGCGGCGGCGTTGAGGATCTCGATGTCTTTGGCGAGGAGTTCGATCTCGCCGGAAATCATCTTGGCATTGGTGGTGCCTTCCGGACGGCGACGCACGCGGCCGGTGATCGACAGCACGAATTCGTTGCGGGCGCTGTCGGCGGTGGCAAAGGCTTCCGGGGTATCCGGATCGATCACCACCTGCACCAGACCTTCACGGTCGCGCAGGTCGATGAAGATCACGCCGCCGTGGTCACGGCGACGGTGTACCCAGCCCTTGACCGTCACGGTCTGGTCAAGATAGCGGGTGTCAATGAGTCCGCAGTAGTCAGTACGCATGGAGATTGGCTTTCGAGATTCGCAATTAACGGTTTTTCTGTCCGGGCGTCACCACGCCCATGGAAATGATGTATTTGAGCGCGTCATCGACACTCATGTCGAGCTCGTGGGTATCGGACTTGCGCACCAGTATGAAGTAACCCGAAGTCGGGTTCGGCGTGGTGGGCACGTAGACACTCAGGTAGTCGTCCTCACCCAGGTGTTCGGCCACCCCGGCGCCGGGCGTGCCGGTCAGGAAGGCGATGGTCCACGCACCCTGGTGCGGAAACTGCACCAGCACCGCCTTGCGGAACGACTGGCCGGACCCCGACAACAGGGTGTCGCTGACCTGCTTGACACTGGTATAGATCGACTTCACCACCGGAATGCGCGACAGCAGCGCATCCCACATGGCCACAAGGCGCTGTCCGAGCATGTTGGCGGCCAGGGCACCGGTCCCCAGGATCACCGCCAGCGCGACCAGAACCCCGGCACCCGGAATATGGAAGCCGAACAGCGACTCCGGCCGGACACTGGCAGGCAACAGGTACAGCGTTTCGTCCATGGTGCCGATGATGATGTCGAGCACCCAGAACGTGATTGCCAGCGGCACCCAGATCAGGAGCCCGGTAACCAGATAGCCCTTCAAAGTCAGTTTGACGCGTTTCATGTCGTGGCCTTAGCCGCAGCCTCCGCAACCGCCGCCGTTGGCCTGGGCGGCCGGGCAACTGGCACCCTTGTTCTTGAAATCGGTCGCGTAATAGCCGCCACCCTTGAGACTGAACCCTCCGGTCGGGGACAACTGCTTGGCATAAGCGCCGCCACCGCAGTGCGGGCAGGCCGCGATCGGCGCGTCACTCATCTTTTGCAGATGTTCCTGTGCGTGGCCGCAATCCGTGCAGCGGTACTCGTAAATCGGCATGCATCCCTCCGGCAAAAATCCCTGCTTTGAACGATTACAGGTGACAAGATGCTGCAATGCAGCAAAAATGACAAAGTGAACCCGGACATGGCAGTTGCAACCGCAGTGTCCGCAATGGTCTGAAAACAGAAAATTATAACGCAGCGTCAAGCCAGAAGCTAAAAGGCAAAGGAATTTGCGGTAACCGATCGTCATCGCAACCGGTTCGTCATGAAAAACCATGACAATCATGCAAATCACGTCGACGGCCATCCGTACATTATGGAAAAACTTTCGAACACCCGTGCGGTTCAGGCACATCCGGCCCTCCGGCATGCCAGTCGCAACCGGAATCCGCTCACGCATGCACATCTGCTGCATCATGGCGCCCGTCCGTTCCGGTGCCATGGCCTCTCCGGGCGTTCGCCAGTCCTGCCAGCCATGCCGGAACAGCATCCGGTCATGTCTGCGCCCTCCTCGCTCCTGCTTCAGCCGGCCACCCGCTGCCTGGCCAGATTCAACCATCTGCCGGCCGGTCAAGCCGGTTTCCGCCCCCCTCAATCCCTGGAGAGCGTCATATGACCCGCGACGAATGCGCCTTTGCCGACCTGATCGAACAAGCCGAACAATACGGCCCGATCACCATGTCGGTTGCCCACCCCTGCAGCCCGGAATCCCTGATGGGAGCCGTCGAATCGGCCGAGCACGGGCTGATCACCCCCATTCTGGTCGCGCCGCGAGCCAGGCTGGAGAAGCTCGCCGAGTCATGTGACATCGACCTGTCGCGCTATCGCATCGAAGATGTCGAGCACAGCCATGCGGCAGCCGAACGTGCCGTCGAACTGGTCCGCAACGGCGAAGCCCAGGCCCTGATGAAAGGCAGCCTGCATACCGATGAATTCATGAGTGCAGCGCTGGACCGCCACAAGGGCATCCGCACCGACCGCCGCATCAGCCACGTTTTCATCATGAAGGTGGAAAGCTACCCGCGTTACCTCTTCATCACCGATGCCGCCATCAACATCTCGCCCGACCTGAAAACCAAGGTCGACATCACCCAGAACGCCATCGACGCCGCCCGCATGCTCGGCATCGACACGCCGAAGGTCGCCATCCTGTCGGCCGTAGAAACCGTCAGCCCCAACATCCCGTCCACCATCGATGCCGCCGCCCTGTGCAAGATGGCTGATCGCGGCCAGATCCGCGGCGCCATCCTTGACGGCCCGCTGGCCTTCGACAACGCCATCTCCCATGCGGCTGCCGACACCAAGGGCATCCATTCGCAAGTGGCCGGCGAACCGGACATCCTTATTGTGCCGGACCTCGAATCCGGCAACATGCTGGCCAAACAGCTCTCTTACCTCGCCGCTGCCGCCTCGGCCGGCGTGGTGATGGGTGCACGCGTGCCGATCGTGCTGACCAGCCGTGCCGAAGACGCACAGGGCCGCCTGGCCTCGGCTGCCATCGCCAACGTACTGGGTCACAAGATGTCCCAGGGAGGCGTCAAATGAAGCGCATCCAGCTCGTCCTCAACGCAGGCTCCGCCACGCTGAAGTTCGAATGCTTTTCACTGGAACACGCCGAGCCGGAAGCACTGGTCCGCGGCCTGATCGACGGCGTGGGCAAGGCCCAGGCCACCATCAAGCTCAAGACGCCGGCCGGCGAAACGCTGGTACAGCGCCCGCTGGCTGATTCATCGCATGCCAGCGCCCTACGCGCGGTGTTCGAACTGGCCCGCGAGCGCGACTGGGGGCTGGAAGCCGTCGTGCACCGGGTGGTGCACGGAGGCGCCCTGTTTGACGGACCGGTCGTGCTCGACGACGCCAAGATCGCCCGCCTGCGCGAACTGGCTCCGCTGGCACCGCTGCACCAGCCGGTGGCGCTGGCCGCCATCGAGGCCGTATCCGAAGTAGCGCCGGGCGTGGTGCAGATTGCCTGCTTCGACACCGCCTTCCACATTCCGCAAGACCCGCTGGCCACCCGCTTTGGCCTCGCCCGCCGCTGGCACGATGCCGGCGTGCGCCGCTACGGCTTTCATGGCCTGTCGTACGCCGCCATTGCCCGCAAGCTGCCGGGGGTGCTGGGAGCCGAAGAGGCCGAAAAACGCGTGGTGGTCATGCACCTTGGCAGCGGTTCCAGCGCCTGCGCCATCCACCGTCGCCAGAGCGTGGCATCCAGCATGGGGTTCTCGGCCGTTGACGGCCTGATGATGGGCACCCGCCCGGGCAACCTGGACCCGGAAGTGATACTGTACTGGATCGAGCACGAGCAGATGAGCCTTGCTGACATCCGTGCCGAAATCTACAAGCAGGGCGGCTTGCTGGGGGTATCCGGCGGCCTGTCGTCCGACATGCGCGAGCTGATCGACAATCCGCACCCGCATGCGCAGGAAGCCGTGGCACTGTTCTGCTACCGCGCCGCCCGCGAGATCGGCGCACTGGCGGTCCAGCTGGGCGGCATCGACCATCTGGTATTCACGGCCGGCATCGGCGAGCGCTCGGCCCGGGTGCGTGCCCGCATCGTCGAACGGCTGGCATGGCTGGGCCTGAAGCTCGACCAGGAAGCCAACCAGCTGGACGAAGCCTGCATCAGCACGCCGGACAGCTCGCGCGGCGTGTGGGTAATCCGGACCGACGAGGAAGGCGAAATGGCCCGCCAGACCCGCCACCTGTTGCAGCAAAACCCGGCAGGCTGATGCAGCGCCAGCCATAATGCCAGCGCCGGCCGGCCACAGAGGTGGCGGCCGGCGCTGTCGTTTATCTTCTCCTTGCCTGGAATCCGAATACATGAATCCGGCCGACCGCCGTCCGCACCTGAAAGAAATCTGGCCTTTGATCCGCCCGTACTGGCGGGGTGATGAAAAACGCTGGGCATGGGGACTGTTGCTGGCCGTGGTCGCGCTCAACCTGGGACTGATCGGCATCCAGGTCCGGCTCAACCTGTGGAACAACACGTTCTACAACACGCTGCAGAATTACGATCAGGCCGGATTTTTCTCGGCGCTGCTGGAATTTGCCGCGCTGGCGGCCGGTTTCATCGTCATGGCGGTCTACAGCCTGTACCTGCAGCAGATGCTGCAGATCCGCTGGCGCCGCTGGCTGACCTTTCATCTCCTGGGCGACTGGCTGGGCGAACAGAGCTATTACCGCATCGGCCAGCTGCACCCTCCGGTCGACAACCCCGACCAGCGTCTGGCCGAGGACATCGACAGTTTCACCAACAATACGCTGGGGCTGTCGCTGGGGCTGATGCGGGCGGTCGTGACCCTGTTTTCCTTTCTCGGCATCCTGTGGGGATTGTCCGGACATCTGGCGTTCAGCCTGGCTGGCTGGCAAATCGACATTCCCGGCTACATGGTGTGGGTGGCGCTCCTGTACGCCGTGATCGGCTCGTGTCTGACGGTAAAAATCGGCCGCCCGCTGGTCGGACTGAATTTCCGCCAGCAGCGTTTTGAGGCCGATTTCCGCTTCGGGCTGATCCGTGTGCGCGAAAACGCCGAGTCGATCGCCCTGTATCGCGGCGAAACGGCCGAACGGCTGGAGCTTGACCGGCGCTTTGCCAGCCTGTTCACCAACTTCTATGCCCTGATGAAACGGCAAAAGCTCCTGACCTGGTTTACTGCGGCCTACGGACAGATCGCCATCGTGTTTCCGATCCTGGTGGCAGCGCCGCGCTATTTCGCCAGGGAAATGCCGCTGGGCGGGCTCATGCAGACCGCCAGTGCCTTCGGCCAGGTACAGGAATCGCTGTCCTGGCTGGTGGATGCCTATCCGCGACTGGCGGACTGGAAGGCCACCGTGGACCGTCTGCTGACCTTCCGTCACGGCATAGAGGCTGCCCATGCCCTGCAACCGGTCGTTGCCGAGCCGTCCGCCGGCCAGTTGTCGGTGAGCCAGCTGGCCCTGCGCACGCCGGACCAGCGCTTTTTGCTGCGTGATATCGGTTTCCGGCTGGCGGAAGGCGACAGCCTGTGGCTGCGCGGGCCGTCCGGCTGCGGCAAATCCACCCTGCTCAAGACACTCGCCGGCATCTGGCCGCATGCCCGCGGCCACGTCATGCTGCCCGCAGGACGGCGGGTCCTGTTCCTGTCCCAACGCCCCTATCTGCCCTTGGGCAGCCTGCGTGAAGCGTTCTATTACCCGGATCCCGTGCCAGCAGACGACGACGCCAGACTGAAAAGCGTCATGCAGGAAACCGGGCTGTTTCATCTGGCCGAACGGCTCGATAAAGTGGAACCGTGGTCACACATGTTAAGTCTGGGCGAACAACAGCGTGTCGCCTTGGCGCGCGTGCTGTTGCTGCAACCCGACATCCTGTTCCTTGATGAAGCAACCAGCGCCCTGGACGAAGCGATGGAAACGCATCTCTACGCCCTTGTTGGCAACGCCATGAAAAAAGGCATTCTGGTCAGTGTCGGCCACCGGCCGGGACTTGCCCCTCACCACCACCAGCAATTGAACCTGCAACAGTTCCGCCCAAAAATGACGGCTGCCGGGACATGAGTACTCCGGCAGCAATTGTCATGATTTCACCCAATCAAAATGGATACCCTGTTTCCTCGCTCACGCTAGGGTAATTACTGTTACACCATCCAACGAGGCCCATGGATCATCATGTTCGTTCTCAACCGTACCCACCGCCATGCCGTTGACCACCTCAGCACTAAACTGAGTGAACTCGAACGGTCCCACCTGCAACTTGAACAGGAACTGTCCAGCGTCCGGACACATGCCCATGACCTGGAATGTGAACAGCGCCGCCACGATGCCGAGCGTGCCGACTGGCAGATGATCTACGCCAGCCTCGCCACCTTCGGCCAGACACTGGCCTCGACCCAGAGCAGCCTCGCCGCCGTCACTGCCACCGTGCACGCCTTCCGGCAGGAAATGATCGAGGACACGCGCCAGCGCGGCGATCGCCGCAATATCGCCGACCGCCTGCGCAACAGCCTGACCGAACTCTCCGGCATGTCGCGCCACACAGCGTCCCAGGTACAGAGCCTCGACGAACACGCACGACGGATTGACGGCATCGTCGGACTCATCAAGGACATTGCCGACCAGACCAACCTGCTGGCCCTCAATGCCGCCATCGAAGCCGCCCGCGCCGGCGAACACGGACGCGGCTTTGCCGTGGTGGCCGACGAGGTACGCAAGCTGGCGGAGCGTACCAGCCAGGCCACCACCGAAATCTCCGGCCTGATCGGCACCATCCAGAACAACACCAGCGAAGCCTGTTCGCGCATCGGCTCGCTGGCACAACACACTGACGAGCTCGGGGAAAACATGCTGGGCAGCCTTGACGTCATGCTGCACCAGACCCAGCGCATGGAAACCCTCATCGCCGTCATGTCGCTGCGGGTGTTTGTCGAACTGGCCAAGATCGACCACCTGGCCTTCAAGTTCGAGGTCTACAAGACCTTCCTCGGCGTGTCGGACAAGGAGCCCTCGGCCTTTTCCAGCCACCAGACCTGCCGGCTGGGCAACTGGTACTACCAGGGTGACGGTGCCCAGTGCTGTGCCAGCCTCAAGGGCTATACCACCATGGAAAGACCGCACAGCGAAATCCACCGCCACGGCAAACAGGCCGTGGAAGCCTTGCGCGCCGGCCAGCTGACCCACGGTGTGGACGCCCTGCAACTGATGGAATCCGCCAGCCAGGACGTCATCGCCTGCCTCGAAAGCATCGCACAGGACGGAGAAGCCAATCCGGCTGCCCTGTATGCCCTGATGCACGGCAACAGCTGACCGCCTTTCCACACGCCAGCCCCCGCGCGCTTTCGCCCGGGGGCATTTTCTTGCCTGACCCCACCGCCAGACTACTCCTTCCGGCCAATCCCAAGCGTTATATAGTCGTGTATATTACGCGACATGAATACACCCGACCTGCATGGCGAGCTGATCCTCAGCCACGGCTCCCGCAAGCTGGCCGATGCCCGCCAGATGCGCCTGCTGGCCGCTATCGACACCACCGGCTCGATCACCCGCGCCGCCCGCGAAGCCGGCATCAGCTACAAGTCTGCCTGGGACACGCTGGATGCCATGAACCACCTGAGCTCCACCCCTCTGGTCGCCCGCGCCACCGGCGGCAAGGGCGGCGGTGGCACCCGGCTCACCCAGGCCGGCCGTGACCTGCTGGCGGTCTACCACGCCATCGAGGCCGAGCAGCAACGCCTGCTCGCCACCCTCGCCCCGCACGTCGACGATGCGGCGGCCACCCTCAACCTGCTCTCCCGTCTGCGAACCATGCGTACCAGTGCCCGCAACCAGTTTCTCGGCCGTGTCAGCGCCATCCACACCGGCGCCGTCAACGACGAAATCACCCTGACCCTGCCCGGTGGCCAGAACATCGTGGCCATCGTCACCGCCGACAGCCGCCAGACGCTCGGCTTGGAAACCGGTGGCGAAGCCGTCGCCCTGATCAAGGCCTCCTCGGTACTGATCGCCTGTGGCGACGGGCTGGCACTGTCGGCCCGCAACCAGCTCTGCGGGCAGATTGCCGACATCCGCAGCGGCGCCGTCAACGACGAAATCATCCTGGAGCTGGCCGGCGGCACCCGGCTGGTCGCCGTCATCACCTGCGAGAGCACCCGCAGGCTGGGGCTGGCTACCGGCATGACGGTCACGGCCGCCTTCAAGGCATCCCATGTCATCCTGGCCGTCCCGGCCTGACCCTAACCGCGGAGGTTGTGTATGTTGCGTAAAGCCCTGTTTGCCTGCCTGTTCAGCCTGCTGGCCCTGCCCGCAGGAGCGGCCCCTGACACGCCCCTGACGGTCGCCGTGGCGGCCAACGTGCAGTACGCCTTTGACGATCTGGCCCAGGCCTTCACCCGGGAAACCGGCACACCGGTCAAACCGGTATTCAACTCGTCCGGCAAGTTCACGGCACAGATCCAGAATGGCGCCCCGTTTGACGTGTTCCTGTCGGCCGACACCCACTATCCGCAGCATCTGGCGGATCAGGGACTGGCTGCCAGCACGCCGGTTGTCTACGCCAAAGGCCAGCTGGTGCTGTGGACCCTGTCGCCCACCCTGCAACTGGACGACTGGCAGGCCGCACTCAAGAACAGTACCGGCAAGATCGCCGTCGCCAACCCCAAGCTGGCCCCTTATGGCCGTGAAGCCATGCGGGTGCTGGAGCAGCAAAACCTAGCCGGGCCGCTGACCCCGCGACTGGTCTTCGGCGAAAGCATCTCGCAGACCAACCAGTACATCTACTCGCAGGCTGCCGAGCTGGGCTTTACCGCCAAATCGGTAGTGGTATCGCCGGAAATGCGCGGCAAGGGCCGCTGGCTGGCGATTCCACCGGCCCTTTACCAGCCGATCGAGCAGGCCATGATCGTGACCCGCCACGGCGCCGCCAGCCAGCCCGAAGCCAGCCGGCGTTTTGCCGAATTCATGCGCGGACCGCAGGCACGCCGCATTCTCGAAGTGCACGGCTACCTCGTGCCATGAGCGCCCTGCCCGTCACGCTGCTGGCCTGCGAGCGCGAAGACAGCCTGGCCTTGCTGACGGTCGTCCTGCCCGATGGCCAGCAACTGTCGGCCCTCTCGACCACGGCAGTCGCCACCGAACCGGGCACGCCGCTGCTGGCCCGGGTCAAGGCCGCCGAAATCGCCCTCGCCCGCCCGCCGCTGGGCGCCATCAGCCTGCGCAACCGCATTGCCAGCCGGGTGACAGCCATCGAGGCAGGACGCCTGCTGGCGCGGGTGCGGCTGGCCGGTGACGGCTTTGACCTCGCCGCACTGATTACCCGGGCTGCCGTCGAAGAACTGGCCCTCAGGGAAGGAGACAACGTACTTGCCCTGATCAAGGCCAACGACCTCGCCCTGTTCACTGCCGAAAGTCCTGATGACGCTGCTTGAACTTGACTGGACGCCGCTGTGGCTGACCTTCCGGCTGGCTGCCCTGACCACAGCCATCCTGCTGGTCATCGGCCTGCCGCTGGCCGCCTGGCTGGCACGCACCACCAGCCCGCTGCGGCCGCTGGCCGAAACGCTGGTCAGCATGCCGCTGGTGCTGCCGCCTTCGGTACTGGGGTTTTACCTGCTGCTGGCCTTCAGCCCGCAATCGTGGCTGGGCCGCTGGCTGATCGACACCTTCAACCTGAAGCTGGTGTTCACTTTTGAAGGACTGGTACTGGGGTCAGTGCTGTTCAGCCTGCCCTTCATGGTACAGCCGCTGCAATCTGCCCTGGCCAACCTGCCGCCCAGCCTGCGCGAAGCGGCGTGGACGCTCGGTCATTCGCGCCTGCAAACCCTGTTGCGGTTCGAGCTTCCCAACATCAAGCGCGCCCTGCTGGCCGGACTGGTACTGACCTTTGCCCATACGGTGGGGGAATTCGGCGTGGTCCTGATGATCGGCGGCAACATTCCGGGCGTGACCAAGGTCGCGTCGATCGCCATCTACGACGAGGTGGAAGGGCTGAACTACGCCGCAGCCAACCTCTACGCCGGCGTGCTGTTCGTGCTGTCGTTTACCATCGTGCTGACCGTGTATCTCGTCAACCGCCGCGGAGTCCGTGCCCTGTGATCGAAATCGACCTCGCCAGACAGCTGGACACCGCCCACGGCCCGCTGACACTCAAGGTAACGGCCAGCCTGACGCCCGGCGACCGCATCGCCCTGTTCGGTGCCTCCGGCGCCGGCAAGACCACCCTGTTGCGCATGCTGGCCGGGCTGACCCGGCCGGACAGCGGCCGGCTGGTGGTCAACGGCACGCTCTGGTTCGACAGTGCCCGTGGCATTCATGTTCCCCCGCAGCAGCGGCAGATCGGCATGGTGTTCCAGGACTACGCGCTGTTTCCGCACCTGTCGGTCCGTGGCAACCTCGCGGCCGCGCAGCCGGTCCGTAATCCGGTACGCATTGACGAGCTGCTGGAACTCACCGGACTGGCCGCCCTGGCCGAGCGTCGTCCTGACACGTTATCGGGCGGCCAGCGCCAGCGGGTGGCCCTGGCCCGTGCATTGGCCCGCGAACCGCAGCTCCTGCTGCTGGACGAAGCCCTGTCGGCACTCGATGCCGACCTGCGTCACCGGCTGCAGGACGAACTGCTGGCACTGCATGCGCGCTTTGCCCCGACCTTGCTGCTAGTCAGCCACGATCTGGCCGAAGTGTTCCGGCTCGCCCGCCGGGTCATCCGTCTGGAAGCCGGGCAGGTCACCGGCGACGGCAGCCCTGAATCGCTGTTTCTCGGACAGGGAGGCAGCGGACGCCTGCAACTGGCAGCAGAAGTGCTGGCCGTGCGACGCATGGGTGTAGTCGACGTGGCCAGCCTGCTCGCCGGAGGGCAGGTGATGGATGTGGTGCTGGACCCGGACGAGGCGGCACAGGTACGTCCAGGCGACCGGGTGACGCTGGCCGCCCAGGGCTTCAGTCCGCTGGTGATGCGCCAGCCGGACACTGGCACGCACTGAGCGGCATCCACCCCGCATCGACCGCGCAGTTCCTGACAAGCGCAGGTGACATGACCACCGCAATGCCGGATTCCGTTCATGCCATTCACGCAGGCCTGCGCCAGGAACAGGCCGGCAGGAGGCGGAGGATGAGCATCGGCGCAACTGCCACCGGCAGTCTGCCCGTGCCCGCAAGCCATCCGGAAATCCACCGGCTCTGCGTCTGTGTTTGCGCGGGATGGAGCCAGAAAACCATTGGCCAAAGCCGCAGTTCAAGCACCCGCCCTCTTGATGCCAACCGGCTGCGCAGCCGGTTTTTTCTGGATAACCTTCATTTGATCGTCATTCATGACTCCATGAATTCATCCGGTGCAATGTCCCTTTACCGGCTTTGTCCCTTCACGGCAAAGCATGACTCATGGAGATCCTGGAATGGCCGCAGACAGCGTGAGTTCCGTTCCGAATCCGTCACACTCAAGTAACCAGACCAGTAACCGCCGCCAGGCCATGCAGGATCTGGCATCTGCCCTCAAAAGCGGCGACGCATCCCAGGTACCGGCGGCCTACGACAAGCCAGGTAATGTCAGTTCCGATAGCCCGCTGGCCAGGATTGGTGTCGCCCTCAAGAGCGGGGACATCAAGAGCGCTCAGGCAGACATGGAAGCCATGCAGAAAAACCACAAGGGACATCACCATGCCCAGAACGCGGCGCCTGCCACGGCCAGCACCAGTGCGCCGGCGAATGTCACGTCAACGCCAAGCTCCGTCATCCATGAGACAGCCTGAAACCTGCCTTGGTGGAGTCCGTGCACACGCGGATTCCACCGTTAAAGCCAGTACGGACCGTCAGTCCCGGACACGTTGCGGCTTGCACATTCCACCCGGACCAGGCCAGTACCGTCACGACAGCCCCGATCCGGCCCCGGTTTTTCCCCGTTCCATGCCACCGGAACCAGCAAACCTCCGGAGCAGGAATGCGCTCTCCGGGCTGGCATGCCATCATTCCGGCCTTCCCGTCCCTGCCTGTAGCCGATGCATTACATCCTCACCAGTGCCTGTCTCCTGGGCCAGCCGGTCCGCTATGACGGCAAAGCCCTGCCGGTCGGCCATCCCCTGTGGCAGCAATGGCAGGCCGAAGGGCGACTGCTGGCCTTTTGCCCTGAATGCGCCGGTGGCCTGCCCACACCCCGGGCGCCGGCCGAAATCATCGCTGGCGATGGAGCTGCCGTGCTGGATGGCCTGGCCCGCGTGGTCGACAAGTCAGGGCAGGATGTCACTGAAGCCTTTGTCACCGGTGCCATGGCCGCATTGCATCTGGCGCAATCCCGCCACTGCCGGCTGGCCGTGCTGACGGACAAAAGCCCTTCGTGCGGCAGCCTGCGCATCTACGACGGCGGGTTTTCCGGCCGGCTACTGGCGGGCAGTGGCGTGACGGCAGCCCTGCTGCGCCGGAACGGAATCATGGTGTTTGCACAGGACGAGCTGGAGGCCGTGGCCAAAAAACTGGCGGCCCTTGAGGCCGCCATGTCCGGTCAACGGTAAAGGATGACTTCCATCACCATCTTGCTGCCCAGATAGGCCAGGAACAGGAACACCATGCCGGCCAGCGTCCAGCGCGCCGCCAGCCGGCCGCGCCAGCCCCAGCGCCAGTGGCCGAACAGCAGGAGCGCAAACACGCCCCACGACACGAACGAAAACACGCTCTTGTGCGTCAGTGCAAACGGACGGCCGAAAATGGCTTCGGAAAACGCCGTGCCGGTGACGACAGTGACGGTCAGCAGGGCCAGTGCCACCCCCAGGGTCTGGAACAGCAGGCTTTCCAGTTTCAGCAGAGGAGGCAGCTTGACCGGCAGCCGCTTGAGGTTGCGGGCATGCAGACGCTTTTCGATGACCAGCATCAGCCCGGCCATCATGGCAGCCAGCAGGAACAGGCTGTAGCCCATCAGCGACACGATGATGTGCAGCGCCAGCGCCGGTGAGGCGGTCAGACCATGGGTATAACTGGCCGGCAGCACCAGGGCTGCGGCACAACCCATGGCGCCCATCAGCATCAGCGGCCATTGCAGGCCTTCGAGCCGGTAACACCAGCGGATGGCCCAGTGCAGGCCGATGGTCAGCCATGCCACCAGACTGACTGCCTCACCCACACCCATGTTGAGCAGCCCGATGCCGGGCAGCGCCAGTGCCAGACCGTGCAGGGCCAGCACACCACCCACCACGCCCTGCTCGCGCAAGGGATGATCGGCAAACGGCGGGACATGGCCGCGCCAGAGCGCACCAAAACGCCACGCCAGAACCAGATAGGCAATCAGGGCTACAGCACCGGGCAAGGAGAGGATCAGGGGCATCGTCGTCGATGATAGGAAGGACGGGCGGCGGCTTTTGCCACCGGCTCATGTAAAATGCGGTTTTTCGTGACAGTCTACCCGATTCGCCGCCCGTCAGACACACTGCGGCGCCAAGGATTTGCCCCATGTTCGACACCCTGAGCAACCGCCTCTCCGGCGTCATCAAAACCCTCAAGGGCCATGCCCGCCTGACCGAGGACAACATCAAGGACGCCATGCGCGAAGTGCGCATGGCCCTGCTGGAAGCCGACGTTGCCCTGCCGGTCGTCAAAGCCTTCGTCAACCAGGTGCGTGAACGCGCCATGGGCCAGGAGGTCATGGGCAGCCTGACTCCTGGCCAGGCCGTGGTCGGTGTGGTGCACGAAGAGCTGGTCAAGCTGATGGGTGAGCAGAACGACTCGCTCAACCTCGCTGCCGTGCCACCGGCCATCGTGCTGATGGCTGGTCTGCAGGGCGCGGGCAAGACCACCACCACAGGCAAGCTGGCCAAGCTGCTGAAAGAAAAGAGCAAGAAAAAAGTCCTGCTCGTCTCCACCGACGTTTACCGCCCCGCCGCCATCGAGCAGCTGAAACTGCTGGCAGGCCAGGTAGAAGTCGAATGGTTCCCGTCCAGCGTCGGCCAGTTGCCGGTCGACATCGCCCGTGCTGCCGTCGACCACGCCAAACGCCACTACTTTGACGTGCTGATCGTCGATACCGCCGGTCGTCTGGCCATCGACGAAGCGATGATGAACGAGATCAAGGCTGTCCACGCCGCGATCAACCCGGTCGAAACCCTGTTCGTGGTCGACGCCATGCAGGGCCAGGATGCCGTCAATACCGCCCAGGCCTTCAACGAAGCCCTGCCGCTGACCGGCGTGGTGCTGACCAAGCTTGACGGTGACGCCCGCGGCGGTGCCGCCCTGTCGGTACGCAACGTCACCGGCAAGCCGATCAAGTTCATCGGCGTCGGCGAAAAGCTCACCGGGCTGGAACCGTTCCACCCCGACCGCATGGCCAGCCGGATCCTCGGCATGGGCGACGTGCTGAGCCTGATCGAAGATGTGCAGAAAGGCATCGACGAACAAGAAGCCGCCGCCATGGCCAAGAAGCTGAAGTCCGGCAAGGGCTTTGATCTTGAGGACTTCAAGTCGCAGATCCAGCAGATGCGCAAGATGGGCGGCATGGCCAGCCTGATGGAAAAGATGCCCGGCCAGATCGGCCAGATGGCCAAGGGCGTGGATGGTGCCGTCGCCGACAAGGCCGTTACCCGGCTGGAAGGCATCATCAACTCCATGACTCCGGCCGAACGCCGCAAGCCCGAGCTCCTCAAGGCCAGCCGCAAGCGCCGCATCGCGGCCGGTGCCGGCGTCACCGTGCAGGAAGTCAACCGCCTGCTCAAGCAGTTCGAGGACATGCAGAAAATGATGAAGCAGTTTTCCAAGGGCGGCATGTCGAAGCTGATGCGCGGCATGAAGGGCATGTTGCCCGGCATGTGATCCCGGGGCCGCACCCGCCGGTGCGGCCAGCCGGAACCCCGATTTTACTGAGCCAAGGTGATGTGAATGTACGATGTGGCCGTCCTGACCGAATCCCGCTATCTCGCCGCCAACGAAGCAGACTGGTATACCCGCCAGGTGCATGCCGAAGACGGACTGGTCATGCAGGCGCTTGAGCGTCAGGGACTGCGGGTCACCCGCCGCGACTGGGCCGACCCGGCCCACGGCTGGCAAGACACCCGCTCGGTGCTGTTCCGCACCACCTGGGACTACTTTCACCGCTTCGGCGAATTTTCACCGTGGCTTGACCAGGTCAGCCGCAACGCCCGCCTTTTCAACGAAGCCGCGCTGATCCGCTGGAATCTCGACAAGCACTACCTCGGCGACCTGGCCCGTGCCGGCGTCAATGTGGTGCCCACTGCCTATGTCGAACGCGGCGACCCGCGCAGCCTCGCGCACGTGGTGGCCGAAACCGGCTGGGACGAGCTGATCCTCAAGCCCGCCATCAGCGGCGCTGCCCGCCATACCTACCGTTTCAGTGCCGACGAGGCCGCCGTGCACGAATGCACCTTCGGTGAACTGGTCGAACAGGAAGCCATGATGCTGCAACCCTTCCAGCACCAGGTGCTGGAACAGGGCGAAACCTCGCTGATGGTACTGGACGGCCACGTCACCCATGCCATCCGCAAGACACCGAAATCCGGTGATTTCCGTGTGCAGGACGACTGGGGCGGCACGGTGCACCCGCACGTACCCAGCGCCGAAGAAACCGCCTTTGCCGAGGCTGCTGTCCGGGCCGTGCCGTTTGACGTGCTGTATGCCCGGGTCGACGCCATCCGCGACAACAGCGGCCGGCTCGCGATCATGGAACTCGAAATGATCGAGCCCGAACTCTTTTTCCGTTTTGCCCCCGCCGCTGCCGACGTACTGGCGGCGGGCCTGGCACGCCGGCTCGACAAGGCCGGCTGACCGCATGACCACCCGGGACCGGCATCCAGCATGCCCGCCCTTTCCCCAACCTGCCGGCCTTGTGGCCGGCCTTCAAGTCAGACCGATATCATGATGCTCAATGCCCTGACCGCCCTGTCTCCGATCGATGGCCGATACGCTGCCGCCGCCGAACCGCTGCGCGCCATCTTCAGCGAATACGGCCTGATGAAATGCCGGGTCAAGGTCGAACTCGAATGGCTCAAGACCCTGGCTGCCGAACCGCTGATCGCGGAAATCGCACCGTTCTCCGACGCTACCATCGAAGAAATCAACGCCCTGATCACCGGCTTCTCGGTCGAGCAGGCCGAAGCCGTCAAGGCCATCGAAGCGCGTACCAACCACGACGTGAAGGCCATCGAGTACTGGCTGAAGGAAACCCTGTCGGGCAATCCTGAAATCATGGCCGCCAGCGAGTTCATCCACTTTGCCTGCACCTCCGAAGACATCAACAACCTGTCGCACGCCCTGATGCTCAAGGCCGCCCGCGACGAGGTGCTGCTGCCGGTGCTCGACGACATCATCGGCAAGCTGACCGAGATGGCTCACCACCTGGCCGCCCAGCCGATGATGAGCCGTACCCACGGCCAGCCGGCCACGCCGACCACCATGGGCAAGGAAATCGCCAACGTGGTCTACCGCCTCAAGCGCCAGCGCGAGCAGATCGCCGCGCAGGACATGCTGGGCAAGATCAACGGCGCCGTGGGCAACTTCAACGCCCACCTGACCGCCTACCCGGAAGTGGCGTGGGAAGGCCTGGCCAAGCGTTTCGTCGAAAGCCTCGGCCTCGCCTACAACCCGTACACCATCCAGATCGAGCCGCACGACTACATGGCCGAACTGTTCCAGGCCATGATGCGGGTCAACACCATCCTGATCGACCTCGACCGCGATGTGTGGGGCTACATTTCGCTCGGCTACTTCAAGCAGCGCGTGGTGGCCGGCGAAGTCGGCAGCTCGACCATGCCGCACAAGGTCAATCCGATCGACTTTGAAAACTCCGAAGGCAACTTCGGCATTGCCAACGCCCTCCTGGCCCATCTGGCCGAAAAACTGCCGGTCAGCCGCTGGCAGCGCGACCTGACCGACTCCACGGTCCTGCGCAACATGGGTGTCGCCTTCGGCTACAGCCAGCTGGGCTACAAGTCCCTGATGCGCGGCCTGAACAAGCTGGAAATCAACCCGGCGGCACTGGAGCAAGACCTTGATGCCAACTGGGCCCTGCTGGCCGAGCCGATCCAGACCGTGATGCGCCGCTACGCCATCGAAAACCCGTACGAACAGCTCAAGGAGCTGACCCGCGGCAAGGACGGCATCTCGCGCGCCACGCTGGCGGTATTCATCGAGCAGCTGGCCATTCCGGCCGAAGAAAAGACCCGCCTGCTGGCGCTGTCGCCGGCCAGCTATCTGGGCAAGGCCGAAGAACTGGCCAAGCGCATCTGACGCGCCCTGTTTCCGGTCCGACCAACGGCATCCTGCGGGATGCCGTTTTTTCATGCGGCAATGCTATGGTCAGACAAAGCGCGTTCTTTCAAGGAGAGCATCATGCCGCTTCGCCCCACCCTGCTGGCTCTGGCCGCCCTACTGTGTTCACCTTTCGTACTGGCCGCAGTCAACGTCAATACGGCCAGCCGTGCCGAGCTGGAATCCTTGCCTGAAATCGGCCCGGTCAAGGCACAGGCCATCCTCGACTGGCGCCAGCAGCATGGTCCGTTCAAGTCGGTGGACGATCTCAGGAATGTGCCGGGCATTGGTGACAAGACACTGGCCACCATCCGCAAGGATGTCGCCACCAGCGGTCCGACCAGCCTGCCCACCCATGCAGCCAAGCCGGCTCCGGCCGGCAAACCTGCCACGCCATATTCAAAACCGGCAGTGGCACCGGCCCAGCCAGCCAAGCCGGTACCGCCTCCGCCAGCCACTGCGGCCAAACCCGCTACAGGATTGCCGGGCATGGCCGCTCCGCCCGCTCCCGCCAAGCCGGCCCCAGCCAAAAAACCCGCAACAGCCATGCCGGGCAGCGGCTACTGAACCCTCTCGCTCCTACCTGGAAAACCAACGCCCCGCCAGACTGGCGGGGCGTTTTGTCGTGCTTCAGGGACATACCGGCAGCATCCTGCCGATGCCCTGGCCGGTAGTCAGGTCCTTATTTCACCAGCTTCAGGCGCTTGACATCGATTTCGGTCGACCATGCATCCTTGTCCACCTCACCGCTGATTTCGACCGTATCCTGCGGGCTGACGGTCTGGCCAGCCCAGACCTTGTGGTCGATTTCCACCTCAACGGTACCGCTGGCATCCTGGAATTCGTAATGATCGCTGCGGATATGCTTGGTGATTTTACCCTTGAGCTCAACGCGAGTATCGTCAGCCATCTCCTTGGCCTTGGCGACAGTGGTCAGGGTCGGCATGTTGCCGGTATAACCGCCGCCAGTCGCTGCCGGCCGGGTTTCGGTGAAGCCGCCACCGGCAGCCGGAGCTGCAAAGGCAGCCGAGCTCAGGCACAGGGTCAGCAGGGCAGCAAGCGAAGTCAGTTTACGCATGATGAAGTCTCCCGGGGTAAGTCCAACGGCCAACCGCCGTTGTGTCTGTTAACGATATGACACACCTTAGACTGTGGCATTTAATTTTTTCTTAGTCTGATTTAACGCAACAAAAAGACAGGAATTGGCACAAATGAAAGTAGGCTATATCGGTTTGGGGATCATGGGACGCCCCTGTGCGGAAAACCTCCTCAAGGCCGGACTGGAACTGGTCGTCTGGGCCCGCCGCCCGGAAAGCTGCACACCGTTACTGGCTGCCGGCGCCACACTGGCTACCAGCCCGGCGGACCTGGCCCGGCAGGTGGATGTGGTGGTCACCAACGTTTCCGATACCCCTGATGTCGAAGCCGTGGTCACGGGCGAGGATGGCGTACTGGCCGGTGCCCGTCCGGGGCTGATCGTCATCGACATGTCGACCATTTCGCCGCTCGGTGCACGCGCCATAGCGGCAAGCTGCGAGGCAAAGAGGGTATTTTTCCTGGACTCACCGGTTTCCGGAGGCGAAGTCGGTGCCATTGCCGGTACGTTGTCGTTCATGGTCGGGGGTGATGCAGGGGCATTCGAACGGGCGCAGCCGGTTTACCGGGCCATGGGCAAGAACATCGTGCGCATCGGTGACAGCGGTGCCGGCAGCGTGGCCAAATCCTGCAACCAGATCGTGGTGGCCCTGAACGTGCAGGCCGTGGCCGAAGCCTTCAAGCTGGCCAGCGCCTGCGGTGTCGACAAGGCACGGGTCCGCGAAGCCCTGCTGGGCGGTTTTGCCGCCAGCCGGGTACTGGAGCTGCATGGCCAGCGCATGATTGATGACAACTACGCACCGGGATTCAAGGCACGGCTGCACAACAAGGACATGGGCATCGTCAACACCACCGCAGCAGCGCTGGAAACCAGCTTGCCCGCTACCCGCGAGGTCAGCACCCTGATTGCCCGGCTGGTGGAATCCGGAGAGGGCGAGCTGGATTCATCCGCCATTGCCCGCCTGATTGCCGCTGCCTGACACCCGTCGGTCGAAGCACAATCCGCTCGTGATGCCGGCACGCAGCCGGCATCACGATGCAGACCGCCTGACCATCTCATTCAGCAAGCACGTCGTCTGCCGGCAGGCTTGACCGGCCATGCTCATCATCACGAACGGCAAACGGGTGCATGGGGGTATCAAGATGTGCTACTCCCTGAAGTCCCCCAAAGCAGCAAAGACAGCAATGCACGTCCGGCCTTGAAGAGAGCCTCTGCCACAGCCGGTTCGACCGGATTGCCGGCTGTTTCCTACAGCAGGATGGCAGCCACGACCCGCCGGCCTTCCGAGACCAGGATATTGAACGTGCGGCAAGCAGCGGGGGTATCCATCACCTCGACACCGATCTGGCGCGACAGGAGCGGCGCCGTTATCCGCGGATGCGGGAAACGCAAGCGAGAGCCGGTTCCAAGGAGTACCACCTCGGGATCGTACGCCAGCAGCAGCTCGAAATGCCCGGGGGCAAGCGCGTCGAATCCCTCGACCTGCCAGGGATTGAGCGTATCGGCCGAAACCAGGACCGGTAACTGGTACGGCTGGCCGTTGACATGCACCAAGCCCTCTCCGTACCGGGTAAAGAGATTGTAATTTCCCTGGTTCAAATGCAGTTTCATCCGCGTTCCCGTTTTCTTCCGGTGCATCACCGTAATGTGTCATCGGCATTATACCGGCTCACGCCACGCAGGCCGGATTGCATCAATCCTGGGCAGAGTGCTTGGCAACATCCATCCTCCGGGGTATATTTCATTTTCATAGCAAAGATACCCCAAAAACGATGCCCCTGACCGATGCTGACCTGAGCCGACTGGAACCGGAAACTCGCGACCGCAAGCTGTTTGACGGCCGCGGACTGTACCTGCTGGTCCGCAGCAATGGCGCCCGCTACTGGCGTCTGAAATACCGCTTTGCCGGCAAGGAAAAAGTACTGGCACTCGGCGTCTGGCCCCAGGTGTCGTTGCAGGATGCCCGCCAGGCAGCCGACATGGCCCGTGACCAGCTTGGCCGCGGCCTCGACCCCATGCAGGCCCGCCAGCGCCCCCAGCCGGCTCCGTCCGCCTCAGATACCCCCAATACCACTCCGAAAGCCCCAGTCATGGAACCGATCCGCCAGTCCCAGAAACTTGCCAATGTCTGTTACGACATCCGTGGTCCGATCATGGAGCGCGCACGCCGCATGGAGGAAGACGGCCAGCGCATCATCAAGCTCAACATCGGCAACCCGGCACCGTTCGGTTTCCTGGCACCGGAAGAGATCATGCAGGACATGATCCGCAACCTGCCGCAGGCCTCGGGCTATTCCGACTCCAAAGGCCTGTTTGCTGCCCGCAAGGCCGTGATGCACTACTCGCAGGAAAAGGCCATTCCCGGGGTCACGGTGGAAGACATCTTCATCGGCAACGGGGTGTCCGAGCTGATCGTGATGGCCATGAACGCCCTGCTGGATGCCGGGGACGAAGTACTGGTGCCGGCACCGGACTATCCGCTGTGGACGGCAGCCGTCTCGCTGTCCGGTGGTACCCCCGTTCACTACATGTGCGACGAACAGCAGGACTGGTACCCGGACATCGCCGACATCCGCAAGAAAATCACCCCGCGCACCCGCGCCATCGTCATCATCAACCCGAACAACCCCACCGGCGCGGTGTACCCGGAGCCGGTACTACTGGAAATCGCCGCGGTCGCCCGTGAATTCGGCCTGATCGTTTACGCCGACGAAATCTACGACAAGGTGCTGTTCGACGGCACCCGCCACACCTCGATTGCCTCGCTGGCCCCGGACCTGTTCTGCGTCACCTTCAACGGCCTGTCGAAAAACTACCGCGCCGCCGGCTATCGCGCCGGCTGGATGATCCTGAGCGGCGACAAGTCCCGCGCCAGCGATTACATCGAAGGGCTGACCATGCTGTCGTCCATGCGCCTGTGCGCCAACGTGCCGGCGCAATACGGCATCCAGACCGCGCTCGGGGGATACCAGTCGATCAACGACCTGGTCGCGCCCACCGGCCGGCTGACACGCCAGCGCGACCTGGCCGTGCAGATGCTCAACGACATGCCGGGCGTCAGCTGCGTCAAGCCCAAGGGCGCGCTGTACTGCTTCCCGCGGCTGGACCCCAAACTCTACCCGGTCCAGAACGACCAGCAGTTCATCCTTGAGCTGCTGACCGAACAACGGGTGTTGCTGGTTCAGGGAACCGGCTTCAACTGGCCAGGCAATGACCACTTCCGCGTGGTGTTCCTGCCGCACATGGAAGACCTGGAAGAAGCCCTCGATCGCGTCGGCCGCTTCCTTGAAGGCTACCGCCGCCGCTTCACCGCATAAGCCGCACACCGGTTCCGCCTTCAGGCAGAGGAGCCGGAAACCGTGCAGGACAGGCCCGGCCCGCAGGCACACCGCCTCCGGCCGGGCCTGCTGTCTTGATGCACTCCATGTCGCCTGCCCCGCTGGCTCACGCCAGGGCCAGGGCCAGGCATGGCAGAGCCGGTTGCATGTCCGCTTTCCGGACCAGATCCGCTACAGGGCAGATCGCCGGACTGATGCCGCCACCGCCGTCAGCCACCGCTGGACCGTGCCGGCAGCCTCACGGCAATCCGAAGCTGCTGCGCCAGCCCTGGCACACACGTCATGCGGACACATGACGGCCACGACACGGCCCGGACAACAGGATCAAGCAGTGTGGCGGCAGGATCACACCGCCGGTCAGCGGCACAGCGGGCTGCACCGGCAAAAAACCATCCAGGACACTGCTCATCTCCATCACAGCATCCGTGATGCCGCCAGCGCCGGCACTCGTGCCGGGCATGACGCGCTTCGTTACCCTCCACTCGCCGCCACAAGCGTTAGCGTGCCGCCCGCAGGCTGCGCGGCGTACAGCCAAAGCGCGTACGGAAACGGGCGCTGAAGCGGCTGGCGCTGGCATAACCGCAGGCCTCGGCCACCTGGCCGATCGGCAGCGAACTGGTCTGCACCAGTGCCAGCGCCCGCTCAAGCCGGCAGTGTTCGCGCAGCTCACGCAGGCTGTGCCCTTCGTCCGCCAGATGCCGGCGCAGGGTCGATTCACTCATGGCCAGTCGCCGCGACAGCTCCGCCGCACCCAGTGTCAGGTCGGTCCCCAGCAGGCGGTTCACGCGCGGCGCCAGTTCTGCCGCTCCCCTGAGCAGCCCGCGCCCGCCACCGGCAAGGCAGATGGCCAGCAACAGCTCCAGCATGCGCTGGCGCTGGACCGCTTCAGGCCGCTGCCGCTGCTGGCCGGCACACCAGTGCTGCCATGCTTCCTGTATGCAGGCGTCGGGCGGCAGGCAGCAGATGGCCGGGCCGCCGCTGGCCGGCAGCCGGTCGGTCAGGGCCGGCAATGCTGCCAGCCATTCATCGTCCAGCGGCAGGCAACGGGCCAGATAGCCGCCGTTGCCCGGCCGGTTTTCGATCTGAACCTGTGCCAGCGCCGGCAGCAGCAGCCATTCACCGGCCTGTACCTGCCAGCCCTGCCCGCCGCAGACCACCCGCTTGATGCCGGATTCGACGGTAATCAGCGTGGTCTGCGCCACCGGCACCGCCCGCAGCAGCTGCGGACGCCGGGCGCGATAGGTCATCACACCCGGAATGTCGTCAGCCCATGATTCAGCGGGCATAGGTTCCGGTCAGGGTGGCCTGGCCCAGAGCATGCTGGCGGATCATGAAACCGGCCATGGCAGGCGAGCTGGAGGCTTCCAGCGGCAGCTTGTCGACCGACAGTGCCCAGACGGTGAACTGGTAACGGTGCATGCCGTGCCCCGGCGGCGGGCAGGCGCCGCCATAACCGGGCTGGCCGAAGTCGGTGCGCAGTTCCAGCGCACCGGCCGGCAGCCCCTTGCCGGTGGCGGCACCGGCCGGCAGGCCCTTGGTGCTGGCCGGCAGGTTGACTACCACCCAGTGCCACCAGCCGCTGCCGGTCGGTGCATCCGGGTCATACGCCGTCACGGCCAGGCTTTTGGTACCGGCCGGCAGGTTGGTCCAGTTGAGGGCCGGCGACTGGTTGCCTCCGGTGCAACCCATGCCGTTGAACACCTGTGCCGCCGCCAGCGGCCGGCCTTCGCTCACGTCAGGGCTGGTCAATTGCAGGACCGGCGCGGCCTGCGCCTGGGTCAGGACACCGGCCAGCAACAGGGCGGACAGACTGGCAGACACTTTTTTCATCGCTTGCTCCTTGGTTTGCATTCACAGGATGGATGACCGGAGTGTGCCGCAAAATCCTGTCCGCGATTGTGCACAAGCAGGCAGAAATTGTGCCGAAACAGTCAATCAGGCCGGATTTTCTGCCGGCTCTGCCCGAGGCAGCGACTCTCGCCAGACAAAGTCGCGCAGACGGAAACCGCAGGCGAACAGCAGGCCGAAGTAGACGCCGGCGCCACCGCCCACCAGCAAGGTCAGCCAGCCGGCACGCAGCCAGGCCGCCCCGTGCCAGTCAACCGGCAGCCAGTTGAGTCCGGCCAGCAGGAACGCCGTCATGCCGCCGACCGCCAGTCCGACCCTGAGGACAAAGCCCGCCCAGCCGGCCTGCGGCCGGTAAATGCCGTGCACGCGCAGCTGGCGCAGCAGCAGCCCGGCATTCAGGCAGGCGGCCAGCCCGATCGACAGCGCCAGCCCGGCGTGCTTCAAGGGGCCGATCAGCGCAAGGTTCATCAACTGGGTGGCGGTCAGCGTGATGAGGGCGATCTTGACCGGGGTTTTCAGGTTCTGCCGCGCATAAAAGCCCGGTGCCAGCACCTTGACGAGAATCAGCCCCAGGAGACCGACGGCGTACGCCAGCAGCGCCATGCGCGTCATGTCCATGTCGTGGGCGGTGAACTTGCCGTACATGAACAGCGTGGCAATCAGCGGCTCGGCCATCACGGCCAGACCCACGGCACACGGCACGGCCAGCAGCACCGAAAGACGGATGCCCCAGTCGAGCAGGCGGGAGAAGGTTTCCGGATTGCCGCCGGCGGCATGCCGCGACAGGCTGGGCAGCAGGATGGTGCCCAGCGCCACCCCCAGCACCCCGGTGGGAAACTCCATCAGCCGGTCGGCGTAATACATCCACGACACGCTGCCCGACACGAGGAAACTGGCAAAAATGGTGTTGATCACCAGCGAAATCTGGCTGATCGACACAGCAAAGATGGCCGGCCCCATGTGCGTGACGATGCGGCGCACACCTGGATCGCGCAGGTTCAGCCGCGGGCGGGGCAGCATGCCCAGCCGCCGCAGGGCCGGCAGCTGGAACGCCAGTTGCAGGATGCCGCCGGCAAACACGGCCCAGCCCAGCGCCATGACCGGCGGATCAAAATACGGCGCCAGCCACGCGGCAAAGATGATGAAGCTGACGTTGAGCAGCGTCGGCGTAAAGGCCGGGATGGAAAAGCGGTTGAAGGTATTGAGCACGCTGCTGGCCAGCGAAGCCAGCGAAATGAACAGGATGTAGGGAAAGGTGATCCGCAGCAGGCTGGCGGTCAGGGCGGCTTTGTCGCCGTCGTCCACAAAACCCGGCGCCGTGCCCCAGATCACCCACGGGGCGGCCAGCATGCCCAGCGCCGTGACCACCACCAGTGCCAGCGCCAGCACGCCGGTGACGCTGGCCAGGAGTTCGCGCGTGTCGGCCTCGCCGCGTTTTTCCTTGTACTCCGCCAGCACCGGTACGAATGCCTGCGAAAACGCCCCTTCGGCAAACACGCGCCGCAGCAGGTTGGGAAGCTTGAACGCCACGAAAAAGGCATCGGTATAGAGCCCGGCGCCGAACGCGCGGGCGATCACCGCATCGCGTACGAAACCCAGGACCCGCGAGATCATCGTCATGCCGCTGACGGTGACCAGTGCTTTGAGAAGATTCATGAATGGCCGGCTGCTGGCAAAAGCGGCGATGGTAAGACTTGCAACGTCATCCGGCCAGCCCGGCCCTCTCCGGGCATTGCACCGGTCATCCCCGGCATGTCTGGTTGATCGAAATTAACACTAAGTAAAATTACTTAATCATTTACCGGTAAACACCGGAAAAGATCAAAAATCCCCCCGACCCGAAAAGATAGATTCATCCCTGTACCAGACCGGATCGACATGGCGCGGACACCGTAGGCCGCCCAGCAACTACAAGAGGGATGCATATGAACAAGGATGACACCGGGCCGGGCATCGACCTGTCCCTGTCGCGTCGCGGACTCCTGAAGGCGTCGGTCGCCTGCGGACTGGCAGCAGTAGCCGGCGGCATCGTACTGCCGTTTGCCAGCCGGCCTGTCCGGGCAGCCGGACCGGCCACCGCAGCTGGCCAGGCTGCCGCCGACAAGGTGGTGTGGAGCGCCTGTACCGTCAACTGCGGCAGCCGCTGCCCCTTGCGCATGCATGTCTCCGACGGGGTGATCAAGTGGGTGGAAACCGACAACACCGGTCTTGACGAATATGGCAGCCACCAGGTACGCGCCTGCGCGCGCGGCCGCTCGATGCGCCGGCGCGTCTACAACCCCGACCGCCTCAAGTACCCGATGAAACGGGTCGGCAAGCGTGGGGAAGGCCAGTTCGAGCGCATCAGCTGGGACGAGGCCTACACCCTGATCGCGCAAAGCCTGAAAGACATCGTCGCCAGACATGGCAACGAGGCCGTCTACCTCAATTACGGCACCGGCACCCTCGGCGGCTGCATGACCCGCTCGTGGCCGCCCGGCGCCAGCATGGTCGCCCGCCTGATGAACTGCTACGGCGGCTATCTGAACCACTACGGCGACTACAGCACCGCGCAGATTTTCGCCGGCCTCAACCATACCTACGGCGGCTGGGCTGCCGGCAACTGCACGGCCGACATCCGCAATACCAGACTGCTGGTGATGTTCGGCAACAACCCGGCCGAAACCCGCATGAGCGGCGGCGGCGTCACCTACCACCTCGCCGAAGCCCGCCAGCGTTCCGGCGCGCGCATGATCATGATCGACCCGCGCTACAACGACACCGCCTGCGGTCGTGAAGACGAGTGGATTCCGATCCGGCCCGGCACCGATGCCGCCCTGTGCGCCGCCATTGCCCACGTGCTGATCACCGAAAACCTGGTCGACCAGCCCTTCCTCGACCAGTATTGCGTCGGCTACGACGAAAAAACCCTGCCGGCCTCGGCTCCGGCCAACGGCCATTACAAGGCCTACATCCTCGGCGATGGCCCGGACGGCATCGCCAAGACCCCGGCATGGGCCAGCGCCATCACCGGCATTCCGGCCGAGCGCATCGTCAAGCTCGCCCGCGAAATCGGCCACACCAAACCCTGCTGCATCGTGCAGGGCTGGGGGCCGCAGCGCCACGCCAACGGCGAGCTGCAATCGCGCGCCATTGCCATGCTGCCGATCCTGACCGGCAACGTCGGCATTGCCGGCGGCAACTCCGGCGCCCGCGAATCGACCTACAGCATGCCGTTCGTACGCATGCCCACGCTGGAAAACCCGGTCAAGACCAGCATTTCGGTGTTCATGTGGACCGACGCCATCCATCGTCACCACGAGATGACCGACAAGACCGACGGCGTACAGGGTGCCGAGCGCCTGAAGTCACCGATCAAGTTCATCTGGAACTACGCCGGCAACTGCCTGATCAACCAGCACGCCGACATCAACCGCACCAGGGAAATCCTCGCGGATGACAAGAAATGCGAAATGATCGTGGTCATCGACAACCACATGACCTCATCGGCCGCCTACGCCGACATCCTGCTGCCCGACCTGACCGCCAGCGAACAGATGGACTTTGCCAACGACGCCTTTGCCGGCGACATGGACTACGCCATTTTTGCCGACCAGGCCATCGAACCGATGTTCGAATGCAAGAGCATCTACGAGATGCTGACCGGTGTGGCCGACAAGCTCGGGCCGGAGGTGAAGCAGCAGTTCACCGAAGGCCGCACGCAGGAAGAATGGCTGCGCCACCTGTATGAGCAGTCCCGTGCGCTCGACCCGACCTACCCGACCTTCGAGGAGTTCCGCGCCCAGGGCATCATCAAGCGCAAGAACCCGGATGGCACTTTCATCGCCTACAAGGCGTTCCGCGACAATCCGGCGGCCAATCCGCTGACCACCCCGTCGGGCAAGATCGAGATCTACTCGGAAAAACTGGCCGAATACGCCGCCACCTGGAAGCTGGGCGAACGCGAGGTGATCCACCCGCTGCCGGTACACGCCAGCATGCCCGAGGGCTGGGACGACCCGCTGCGCAAGGACTATCCGCTCCAGCTGTCGGGCTTCCACTACAAGTCGCGCACCCACTCGACCTACGGCAACGTCGACGTGCTGGATGCCGCCTCGCGCCAGATGGTGTGGATCAACCCGCTGGATGCCGGACCGCGCGGCATCAGGAACGGCGACACCGTGCGCGTGTTCAATGCCCGGGGCGAAACCCGGGTCATGGCCAAGGTGACGCCGCGCATCATGCCGGGCATCGCCGCCATGGGCGAAGGCGCGTGGTACCGCCCGGACGGCAAGGGCGTGGATCACAACGGCTCGTTCAACGTGCTGACCACCCAGCGACCTTCACCGCTGGCCAAGGGCGACCCGATGCACACCAACCTCGTCGACATCCAGAAGGCGTAAACGGCCATGAAACAGTACGGTTTTTTCATTGATTCGGCCAAGTGCACCGGTTGCAAGACCTGCACGCTGGCCTGCAAGGACTACAAGGATCTCGGCCCCGACCTCAATTTCCGCCGGGTGTACGAATACACCGGCGGCAGCTGGGTGCAGGACGGAGCGGCCTGGTATCCCGATGTGTTCAGCTACTACCTGTCGGTCAGCTGCAACCACTGCGCCGATCCGGCCTGCACCAAAGTGTGCCCGACCGGCGCCATGGCCAAGGACGCCAACGGCTTTGTCGCCGTGGACGACGCGGTATGCATTGGCTGCAAGTCGTGCCAGATGGCCTGTCCGTATGGCGCCCCGCAATACAACGCCGACACCGGCCGCATGAACAAGTGCGACGGCTGCCGTGACCGCGTGGCCGAAGGCAAGAAGCCGGTCTGCGTCGAATCCTGCCCGCTGCGGGCGCTGGATTTCGGCCCGGTTGACGAACTGCGGCAGAAATACGGCGAACTGGCCGAAGTGGCGCCGCTGCCGGCGGCGCATCACACCCGGCCAAGCATTGTCATCAAACCGAATCCCAAGGCACGCCCGCAGGGCGACCGCACCGGATTCCTCGCCAACCCGAAGGAGGTGTGACATGGGCTGGAACGAATGGCCGCTGATCGTCTTCACGGTGCTGGCCCAGACCGCCATCGGTGCTTTCTGGGTGCATGCCTTCGTGCTGCTGGGCAATACCGCCAGCAGCGAACAACGCCAGAAACTGGCCCGGGGCTCGCTCGTGCTGTGGTTGCTGATGGCGGTGGCGTTTGCCGCCTCCACGGCGCACCTCGGCATGCCGCTGCGCGCGATCAACTCGCTGGCGCGGGTCGGCAGTGCGCCGCTGTCGAATGAAATCCTGACCGGCGGTGCCTTCTTTGCCCTGGGAGGGCTGGGGTGGCTGCTGAGCGTCACCGGCAAAGGCAGCGCCGGGCTGCTCAAGGCCCTGACAGGGCTGACCCTGCTGGCCAGTGTGGCCTTCCTGATCTGCATGGCACGCTTTTACATGATCGACACCGTGCCGACCTGGAACACGTCGCTGACGCCGGCGGCCTTCCTGGTGACCGCCCTGACCGCCGGCCTGCTGCTCGGACGTGAACGGCTGGCCGCCGCCGGCATCCAGGGGCCGCTGGGTTCGGTGCTGCTGGGCATTGCCGCCCTGGCACTGCTCGCCGGGGTGGTCATGACCCTGGTGCAGCAGGCGAGCCTGCCGCACATCACTTCGTCCATCCAGTCGGCTGCCGACCTGGTGCCGGACTACGCCCAGCGCATGGCCGGCCGTTTTGCCCTGCTGGCGGCTGCACTGGCCATCTGGCTGGGGGCCGAACGCCGCGCCTCGCTGCCGGCCCAGCGCAGCCTGGCCACCGTGGCCCTGGTGCTGGTGCTGCTCGGGGAGATGCTGGGCCGCAGCGTGTTCTACGGCCTGCACATGACGGTGGGGCTCTGACATGCCGCAGACTAGGCTTGAATCCGTCGCACCGGCCTTCCGGATACTGGGGGCACTGTTTTACCAGCCCCCGGCAGCCCTGCGGGATACCGGGCTGACCGGCTTTCTGTCCAGCCCGGATTTTCCGGCCGGCTGGCCGGCCGGCAGCCCGGAGCAGCTGGAACCGCTGCGCGCCGGTTTTGCCTCCGCGCAGGCGCCGGAACACGACGCCGGGCTGGCCCGCGAGCACCAGCGGCTCTTTGTCGGCCCGGCGGCCCTGCCGGCTCCGCCGTGGGGATCGGTATATCTCGACGAGGAATCCGTCCTGTTCGGTGACTCGACCCGTGCGCTCCAGGCCTTTGCCGGCCGTCACGGCATCGCCCTGGAGACCGGACAGCGCGAGCCGCTCGACCATTTCGGACTGGTGTGCTGGCTGGTTGCACATGCGGCCGAGGCCAGCGACGAGGCGGCGGTGCACGAGCTCCTCTGCGAGCATTTGCTGCCGTGGAGCGGCCGCTTCCTGTCGCTGTTCGAAGAGGCCAGTGCCGGCACGCCGTTTTACCAGGCCGCCGCCGGGCTGGCCCGCCTGACGCTGGACGCCCTGCAAACCGGCTGGCCGGTCAGCGTGGCGGCCCGCCACCTCTACCGTTGACCCGGCAGCCCCCTCTTGCCGCCACATGCACGACCGCAGCGTAAGTCATTGTTGTTGCAAAAGGGGGTGGTCGTCCTTACAATCGCGGGTTTTACAGAATCCGCTCATCAGGAGAATCATTCATGGCTAACAGCGCACAAGCTCGCAAGCGCGCCCGCCAGAGCCTGAAGGCTCGCGCGCACAACGCCAGCCTGCGTACTGCGTACCGCACCGCCGTCAAGAAAGTCATCAAGGCTGTGGAAGCCGGCGACAAGGCCGCTGCCCAGGCTCAACTGGTTACCTCGACGTCGATCATGGACCGCATCGCTGACAAGGGCGTGTTCCACAAGAACAAGGCCTCGCGTCAAAAGAGCCGCCTGTCCGCTGCCATCAAGGCCATGGCCTGATCGCTCGCTGCACAGTCGCACCAAAAAGGCTTCGCTCATGCGAAGCCTTTTTTGTCGCCCGCCGTTGCGACACCGTGTCGCAGCCTGCCGGGGTGCCGGCAGCGTAAAATGCCGGCATCCTGCCCTTTGCCCCGCCGCTGTCCATGCCTGACGCCGACCTGCCGCTCAAACTGGTAAAACTCCGCTGGCTCTGGCTGGCCGGGCTGGCCCTGTCACTGGCCGGGCTTGCCAGTGCCGGCATCGCCCTGCCCTATCCGCCGCTCCTGCTGGCCACCGCAGCGGCCGTGGTTGCCAACCTGCTGTGGCAATCCGCGCCCGCCCACCGCCTTGCCCGACTGGACATGCAGCTGGCGTGGGATGCACTGTTCCTGACCGAACTCTTTTTCTTTACCGGCGGATCGGCCAACCCGCTGGTGTCGCTTTATCTGTTGCTGATCGCACTCAGCGC
>RRZT012862916.1_pt1 | contig 36732 bp, 37 predicted proteins | sample 2165551 | NCBI WGS metagenome assembly RRZT01 (sample SAMN10456910, study PRJNA506462) | wastewater metagenome | biome: wastewater; feature: sludge; material: wastewater sludge; isolation source: wastewater sludge with Escherichia coli K12::gfp cells carrying plasmid... | place: USA: Moscow, Idaho...
TACCATTAGTTACATGGTGAATTTTTGCTTACAGCAAAAATAAATGAAACACATGTTTTACAATTGATTCGTTATAATCAATTATGTGTTTTGAAAAATGAATAGATTTGAATACAATTTCTTATTTATTTTAGTAACGGTTATAATGATAATTGTAATTAGAACCATTGTAAAGTAAGCTGCTATTATAATAATTGCTAATAGTTAATTTGCCATTATCATGTATAATAACTGTGTTTGTTCTTTTTTCTCTAGCTTCTGGATTATTATTGTAATAATAGTAATAATTGTTGCCTATATCTATATCATCATATCTATGTCTTTTTTCATTATGATGTTTTTCATTTTTATTTCTTTGATTTTTATCAACATAAACCCTATCATTTTTTAATTCATTGTTTGGGAAAAACTCATGTTTTCTTGGAAAAAAAGTATCATTAGCATAAGCTACATTAGTAGTTAAAAAACCAATTAATAGAAGAGAATTTATTTTTTTAAACATATTAAAATCCTTACTAATATAATAATATTATAATTATCAATAAATTATATGTCAATTAAACATTAGCAAACAAAAAAAGCCATTATTTTTATAATGGCTTTTGTATCATAATTTTTATTAATATTAAACTTGTTCTTTTTTATTAAACTCATTAAATTCATGAATTGTTAATTCAGAATTTTCTTTAAACAATTTAATAAGTTTATTAATATTGTTTTGAGATTCTAATTTTAATTTATTTAAAATAATTTCATCTTTCACTTCAGATGTTAAATTTTTGATGAAAATTAAAGCAATAAATTTGTTAAAAAACTCTCTTGTTAGCTCTTCAATAATTTTCTTCTCATATTCATCATTATTATCAATAAATGAAAATTGATAATCATAGTCATTTTTAAACAATTTATCATTATATTCATTATGAACATCATTAATAATTTGTTTCACTCTATTATTAACAAATCTAACAAATGATAAATAAAACTCTTTATTTTTTTCTGGAACATAAACTTCATTATTCAATAAAGTGTATATAAATAAAGAAACATCACATTTAATAATATTATCAAGATTAGATTTAAAATCTGATGTTTCTTTCAAATTAGACATTTTGTTTTCATAAAATGTTTTTTTATGCCATTTTAATGAATCAGTTAAACTAATATCAATTTTATGTTCATTTAATAATTTTAAAACTTCATTAAGTTTAGATTTTTCATTAAAAATGCTTTTTAATTTTCGATTTTTAGGATGGAAAATTTTATTTAAAAAATAATAAAGGAAGTTAATATTTTCTTTAAATTTATCTTCATTATACTCAATTTGTGTTTTAGAATATTCGTTTAAAAAATATGTTAATAATTCAAGATTATGATATTTACTATTCAAAACAGAATAATGATTTATAATTTTATTAAATAAATAAGAAAACTCAACTTCTTCATTATCATTTAATGTTTTATTTGGACTATTTTTAACTTTTTTAATATTGTAATCAATATACTCTTCCATATTGTTTATTTTTACTTTAATATCAAAACCACATAAATCTTTTGTAAAATCATAATCATTTAAAGAACCAACAATTTTTGTATTACCATTTTCAATTTCTAATTCATTGTTTTCCCAAAATTGTTCAATTAAATTATCAATATATTCTGTTGTAAGAGTGGCTTTATCAGCAACAACAATAACCAATCCATAACCGTTTAAATAACTTTTATCAATATGTATATAACCATTAATATTGTCAAAGTTAATTTTTTCATTATTGGAATAAAAATTTTCTTCAAACAAATCTTGTGCTAAACAAGATATTGTTGCATTGTAAAATACATTTTCATATTTTTTAGATAAAAAGAAAAAATCACACCAAGTAAAATCATGTTTTACTGTTAAATTATGTGGGGTTGAAAAATGTTTATAAGGGTTTACAGAGCTATCAATTTCTTTTTTAATTTTATTAAATTTTGCTTTTTTAGAACGAGTTGATAATTCATCAAATTTTGTGTGATTATTTTTACGTTTTAAACCATTATAAACATTTGCATGTTTGTTTTTTTCATATTGTTTTTTTAAATTTTGATATTCTTTTTTTGGTAAAAGTGAAAAAATATTATTATGTAAATTGTTTTCAATGTATTTTTCATAATAATACCAATCAGTAAGAGATTTTGCTGATGTAAACATAAAATCAGCGTTCTCTATTGATTTATTTATGATTTTTTTAAGTTGTTTTTTATGTATTTGTTTATTTTTTGACATTAACTTACCTAATTATAATTTAAATATATTTTTTAGAGAAAGAATTTTACTATAAGTTCAAATATATTTCAAGATATTTTACTATAAGTTCAAATATATTTCAAGATACTAAAATTCATTTAGTAACACTAAATCCTCTACTGTTAATCATGCTCAAAAAAGCTTTTCTTGTTCCATTGTAAAAAAAGTTTTTTTGTAAAGTCTTGTAATTTTCATCACCATTTTTATTACGCAACACATTTTCTTTATAATATGAAATCATGTTTATTAATTGAGTATCAGTAATTTTCACTTTGATTTTTTGTTTAAATTTAACAATATCACTAATGCGTAAACCATATCTATTTAACTGTTTTAGAACTTGTTCTTTTGTATAATCATGTAATCCAAACAAATCTTGTAATTTGTTATAATTACTCTCATTGTATGAACAATCATTATCAGCATAAAATTGAAAAACTTCATCTTTAATATTTTCCAATTTTTCTTTTATTGTAATTGGTTTTATTTTTGAAACAAATCCATATTCTGTAAAATATTTCATCATAGTAACTGTTGAAATATTTTCATTGTATTTTGAAATTATCAAAGATAAAGATTTTTTTGATTTATCAGTTTTATCAAAATCATTAAAAATGATTTCAACTTTATTCTTTGTTAATTTGCCATAACTGGTTTCAAGATTTAAATCTCTTAATTTAAACATTAATTTTAAGTTTTTTTTGCTAATTGTTATTTCAAATTTTTTTTGTAATTTAATGTATTCATCTTTATTTCTGTCACAAGTTTGATTTTCTACAAAGTAATTGTAAATATCAATTAAACGCTCATCACTCAATTTCTGCATTGATTTTTTTTGATTATTTCTGTGCTGTATATATTTATTGCTATTAGCAGATAAATAATTACGTTTGTTACTATTGGCAGAAGTACACATCATTCTAAATGCATAAAACATTTTTTTATAATTTTGATAATTGGTATTATTTTTATTTAATATATATTCTTTTTTATATATTTTTAATAATAAAAAGTGAGCAATAAAATGTTCTTTTGGTGTAAGTAAAACAAGATTATCAATATCATTACTGCCACCTAATGAAGATGGAATAATATGATGTTTTTCATAATTTGATTTATGTTGAGTATTATTTAAAATAGCTTTTTCAACAAGTAAATTATAATGTTTTTTATAATTCATTTTATTTTCAATCTTAATTAAATATATTTTAAAGTAAAAAAATCACTTAATTTTTTAGTTAAGTGATTTTACCATATGTAAGTATAAAAATTGTTTTATTATTGAAAATAATGGTTAATTTTAACTCAATTGTATTTGTAATAGGAGTTAATTAAATAATGAAAGGTATCATGTATATTCATCTCTTTATTATCATCTATAATTTTTTTTAATTTGTTATCATTTAACTTTATTTCACCAATAGAAACTTTTTTAATAATATTTAAATTTTCTTCTGTATTATTAAAGTAATTTAAAAAAGTATTTTGATAATCAAAAACTAAGTTATTAACCAATTTATGAGTTGTAAAATCTCTTTTTGTGACAACATTAACATTTCCATTATACAATTCATATACATTATCAATATTATTAATATAGTTATTCAAATATTCATTATAATATGTATTTGTTATTTTCTTATTATTTTTATTAATTAATAATAGATAAATATTAATAGCAATCATAAAGTATTTTAAATTACTAATATATTCTTGATTATCTACATTACAAAATTCTTTAAACTTTCTTTCATTGTTAATTAAATTAAAATACTCAATACTTTTAATTATTTTTTCATTTTTTACATTTTCATTTATTAAAGTTTCTTTTACAGAGTTATATAAGTATGGTTCATATATATTAATGATATTTTTTGTTTTTAAATTACTTTTTTTAATTCCACTTAAAAATATTGAACTAATCAAATAATAAAAATCAACAAATTTTTTATTATTAAAATCTTCCTTGTTATACATAAACAAATTTAAATATAAATTATTTAAATAAGTTCCAATACTTACATTTTTAATAAAATAACTATTAAATTGACTGATAATTTCTGAATCATTGAATTCATTTTTTTCATAAACTCTTTGTTGCTCTAAATTTTCATAATCAAGTAAATATTGAAAATAATCATATATGTTATTTATTTCTTTATCTATTTTTTCATTATTAAAGTGATTAATTGTTAAATCAATATCATTACTACTTCCAACAATATCATTAATTAGACTTTCACTAAAAACTTCTTCATAATCCCAAATTTTTTCTATTAAATTATCAATATAGTTAATAGACATTTTCATAGTTTTTGCTATATCAAAATGAATATTAATTATATTGTCATTTTTATTATTTTTTAGCTTTCCACTTTTACCATGACTCATTTTAAAATAACCATGTATAACATCTTTTGAAGAAAATTTAGATGTATCAAATCCATTTATATTTTCATATTTAATATCATCATAATAAAATTGAAGGGAAGATGCATCAACAAAGTAATATGTTTTAGGATATTTTTTAGATTTAAAATAAAAATATAAAGATGATAAATCATTCCTCTTAGATAAAGAATTAACTGTTGGTGAATAAAAATGATTAGAACCATAAATTTCATTTTGTTTTTTTATTAATTTATCTAAACTTGAATAGTTAATTAAAACATTATTTTTTTGATATAGTTTTTTATACTTTTTACTAACATTTTTTGTTATATCAATTTCACTTTTAAATTTGGAAATTTGTTTTTTAGAAATAATAGTTTCGTGTTTTTGTATAAATGGTAAAACATATTTATTATAAAAACCTACATCTAACAAACTCATAGAAAATAAATTTGTTTTTTTGTATAGATTGTAATTTTTTATTACCAAATTAATATTACTTTTTCTTTTTTTATTTATCATAGACTTTTCTTATAATTATAAAATATTTTTAATAGTAAAATTATGCATTTCTTTGTCAATAATTTTACCAATAACTGTATTATCATCAACACTTCTAATTTCTTTCAATCCATAATTTGAAATAACTTCTTTTTTAAGAATTAAAGAATTTAGATTATCAATGTTAATTCCTTTTTTTATAGCATTTTCATTTAATTTAACAATAACCAATGCTTGAAAATCAATATCCAATGTTATTTCAGATGTGTTGTTGTCAATAATATTAGACTCAGTTGTATCAACAATAGTAGTCATAAAAAATCTCCAATAAATAATAAGTAAAATATAATAAATAATATCAAATTTTAGTAAATTAGTAAAGGATTTCCAATGACAATTGGATAAAATTAATTGTTATTTTTTATTCATTTTTTCCTAAAAATATAATGATAATTAGTTTTGTAAATTTGTTGTAAAAAAACAATTATAAAAATTTCCTTTACTGAATATAGAAATAGATAAATTTTAACTAATTTTGAGTAATGATAAATAAAAAAAATAATGCTATCAAACCTAGATATATCGACATTAAATTTATAACAAATTGATTTATATACATTTTTTAAACATTGACTTAGTTCAATATCTTTTATATCATTGAATTTCAATAAAAGGAAAACTCAAAATGTTTGATATACAAAACTCGCTAAATAATTACAAAAAGGAATATACAAAAAGAAATCTCAATCAAGGAATTTTATTTTCAGCTCTTGCTTTATTATATATATTTTCAATAACAATAATAGAAAATTTGTTAAAAAACCACATTGGAAATTTTGTTTTTTTAATTGGATTTTTTTTAATTTTAATTTTTTTTAAGGTATTCAATAATTTTTCAAAAGATATAGATAAAGAATTTTATATAATAACTGAATTTGATGTAAGTAATTTATCTTCAACACATGATGATTTAATAAAACTAATTGAGTGCAATAAATTTTATAAAGTATGTAACAATGAAAAATTTAAAAAATTATATTTTGATTTTTTAAATAATATAAATTTAACAATAAATAAAGAATATGATTTTAATTTAGATTTATCAAAAGAATTTATTATGTTTAATCAATTTAGATTAAATTTTAAGAAAATAGAAAAACACTTATCTATTTTATCAACATATGAAAATGATATTATGGAAATAAGAAATGGTTTAAATAATAAAGATTTGTTTAAAAATGGCTTTAATTTAAAATTAAATGAAATGGAAAAGATGATTAAAGATGCTAGAATGAGTATAGAAAACATGGAAATATGTAGCAATAATCAATTTAATAAAACATGTAAACAAATAAATTTAAAATTCAAAAATATCTAATTTATTAAAGAAATAACAAAAAAAACAGCTAAATGCTGTTTTTTTTATTGTTATGAAATTTATATTTTTTCTTTAATTAAAACTTTAAACTGAGTTAACATCTCATTTTTTTCAAATTTTATATCTGTATTAACATCTAAATTTTCACTATTAGAATTATTATTTGTTGTTTTTGATTTAATTTTATTAAATAATTTGTCTACAAAGTTCATATTATAAAAATCAACTTGATTTTCTATATGATTTAAAACTTTATTAAAATCGTCAATTGAAACTGAATTATTTAAAACTAAATGATTCAAACATTCTTTATTAATATAATTAATTAAATTTATATAATTTGATGAAGATAATATATCAGAGATAAATTTATTTAAATTGTCAATTGTAATATTATGGTTCATAAAAACAGAATCAATTATTTCATATTTTTCATTTTCATTAATAAAAATATCTTTTATAAAATATCCATTTTTAACAATTTCTGATGAAAAAGATAGAACACTTTGACTGACATTAGAAGCCATTAATGAAAGAGTCAAAAAAGTTGTTTTGTTTTTTAAATAATTAAAAAAGTTTTCATCATTATTAAAATGTGATTTAAGATTTTCTATCACACTTTTAAATGATGGTATGTCATTAGAAACAGTGTTAATACAAAATTCAATAAACCTATTCTCATTATCAAATGAGATATTTAAGCTGTTATCAAATAAATTATTAAGCTGATACTTATTATCTTCTGTTTTTTCAATTAATTCATTATTTACATCTATATTATCACTGGAATAATAAGTATATCTAAACAATGTATCATTAAATGGATATACTTTATCTTTTGTTTGTTTCAATAATTTTATAACAGCATCAATATCTTCTGTTAGTGTGGCATACAGAAGTGAATATGAATATTTTTCTCTATAATTATTAAAATAATCATACTGTAATAAATCTTTATTATTAAAAATCATTTTAAACACCTTTATTACATTATTCAATAATATAACATATTAAACCATTGTTTTAAATTTTTTGTTAAATATATTCAATATTTAAATGAATTATGTATCTGTTATGTAATATTTTTTTAACTTAAAGATATTGATTTTATTTTCATTAAATAATTAATATTAAAGTTTAAAATATCAAAATCAATATCTTTTTCTATATTTTCAGCTTTAAATGATTGTAAGTAATTAATAAACTTATTTATATCAACATATTTAGGTAATATGTTAATCATATTAATATTAAGTTTATTTTTTATTAAATGAGCTAAATTAAGTTTATAATTAAAATCATAATCTATACTTGATTTTGTATTAATATTATTTTGATAAAACAAAATAATAAATTCAATATTACTGGAATTAAATTTAATGTTACTTTCTGGGTTTAAGTAATATTCTAAAAAATTATTATTAAAGATTAATGGCTCTATAAAAGTAGAGAAATTTGTTGTATTTATATTAAATTTTTCAATTAAAAAATTTAAAAAATCATTTGAAACTGATTCGTTTCTAAAAAGAGTTCCTTGAATATTTGAATCAAAAAACAAACTTTCAAATTCTATTTTATTTGATAAATAATTAAATTTATTTAAGTTTATATTACCAGTTAATATGGTTTCCAATATATCATAATAATTTAACTCTTTTTTATCATCTAAATAATCTTGTATTTTACCTATTATTCCTATATTCTTTCTAAGAATTAAATCCATTAATAAACAAAAATCATTATCAGTTAAATTTGTGTTCATAGATAAGTTTGAATATGTTTTTTTTAAAACATGTTCAAAGTTTTTATTTTTATATATTTTAGTTTTTTTAAATAATTTATAAATAATTTTAAAATTAAGGTTTTTATTTAAAAATATGTTATTAAAAAACAAAATTAAATCATTTATTTGATAATCTTGATAATTTACATTAAAAAGTGTTTCTAATTTTAATTTAATGCAATAATTAATATTTTTTTTATTTGAATACGGAGAAATTAGCAAATGATTAATTAAATCAGAGTTAAACAAATTGATATAATAAGTGTTTATATCAGAGCTATAATGTTCCATAATTAATCTAATTTTTTTAAACTCTATTAAATCATTAGTTAAACACTCAATTTCTTTTTCATTTAATTTATATTTATATGAAATGTCATACCATTGATTGTTCTTTATGGATTTTTTGAATTGTTTTATTTTACCTGAATATATTAAATACAACATTTCAATAAAAAATGATTGTTTTTTATTTTCTATATCAATATCAATAAAAGGTTCTAAATCTTTTGTATTAAAATTCATATTTAATTTTAAAAAATAGTTAAATAGATTATAACAAATTTTTTAATATATTTGTTATTTTAAGTTTGTTAGTATATATTTAAATTTAGTAATATTTAAATTTCATAAATAAAAAAACTTAAAAAGGTAAATTAAAAAATGAATTCATTACAATTTTTTTTAATTAAAAATCAATATTATTTATACTTAATTTATTCAGTATTAAGTAATTTAATTGTTGTTCAATTAATAAACCCAATGTATAATGTAATTTATTATATTGGTGTTGTTTTAACATTAACTCTTTCATTCTTTTATTATCAGTATAATCAAGCATTTCCGAATAAAAGTTCATATTTAATGGTTTTGTTTTTAACAACAACTTTAACAGTTTCAACATTTTCATCAATTATTTTGTTTTATTATGATAGTATTTCAGATGGATTTTTATTGTTACTCTCATATTTAATACCACACATATTTTTTTGTTACATTTTGTATAATACAGAATTATATAAAGAAAGTATTAATGAGACAAAAGATGGAATTGATAAATATAATAATGGTGATATTGATGTAAATAATTTGTTAGAAAGAAATGATGTTAATTATAAAAGTGAAAGCTCATCTAATTTTGATATTATAGATTAATATTATAGGCAATTAAAAATATGGAAAATAAAATATGTTGAATAAAGAAATGAAAAGAAGTAAATCTATTGTTATTTTTTTTACAATTTTATTTATAGTGATTTTTTCTTTTATTGAATTTTCCATTTGGTTTACAATTAATAATAATTTAAAAATCGTTAATTATTCAAATGCCATTGTATTTAATTTTTATTTTATTATTTCATCTATTGTATTGTTTTTTTCTTATTTTAAAGCAATATCAACTAAAATTAGGTCATCATTTACAGAGTTGTTTATTTTATTAAATATAATTTTTTCTGTTTGTTATTCAATTAGTACAAATAATGTTGTATTAGCTTTGGTATCTTTATTTATTATTACACCAATTTTAATGTTAGTTTTAGTTATTTATTCTTGTTCAATATATAATAAAGATGAGGAAATAATGAATATTCATTTAAATATAAATAAATAATTTTAAAGCTGTTAAAAATCCTATAATTTATTATAATATTAGAATTAATATGAAATAAATTATAGGATTTTTTATGTCTAAAACAAAAGAAAAGTATGAAATATATGACAAAAATAATGCATTGGTAGATGAAAAGGATTTTGAAATAAAAAGCAAAAGCATAATTAGTAATTCTATTAAAAAAGCTGATAATGAATATTTTGATGGAGTTTCAAATAGTATTAATGATTTTTTAAATAAGAAATCTACAACAAATTTAAAAAATGAGATGGATAAAAATCAAAAAAGGTATATGCGAAATATTGATGAGGCTAAGGATATAGCAACATATACAATTGACCATTCAAAAGAATATACTGGTATTAAACTTACTCCAAGACTTACAAGTATATATAATCATAGAAATAAAAGTATTAATTGTATAAATGGTGGCTTATCTAATGTATTAAGTTCAGATGGTTCTAATGAACAGTTAAAAAGTAATGCTAATTTTGTTATTAATGAATGTAAAGTGTATGCTGAAAAAGATATTAAGTTTTCAGAAAATACTGTTGAAAATAATGTAATAATGCATAATAATTTATACAAAAACATTAAATAAAAAAAGACAACTTTAAAGTTGTCTTTTTTAATCTTAATTTAATTAAAATTAGTAATTAAATTGAAAAGATATATTCATCAGCTAGTTTTAGGCAATGTTCAACAAAATCTTCATCATGTTTAACAACCACATTATCGTTTTCATCTTTAATCAGAATTGGTGTAATGAAACCAACGCTTGATGCTAATTTAAGACGCTCTAAACGCTCTAAAGCTTCTTTATGATACTTTGATTTACTTTTGTTCCATATGTATCTACTAGGTATTTTGCTGCTTGTAAATCACCAGTAGATTTAATACGTTGAATTTCTTTCAACAAATCACCAATAAGCACACGAAGTTTATCTACATTATTAATTTTAATAAAATGGTCTTTATCAATTTCTAACATTTGAATAATTGATTTATCAGCATTTTTCATAACCCAACTTGTAATAAGTTGACGATTACGCATATGTGCTTGTGTTAAATCATTACCCAAACGGACTCTACGAAGTTGTGTCATTAAACCATTTGTAAAATATGAAATATAATGTGCTAAAGCAGCATCTTTAACATTTACATCTTCATCATAAATACCAATTTCTTTAAGTTTTTCATCAGGAATGTAATATAATGAAACCAAATCAGCACGAGCTTCTTCAATTACAGAATAATATTGTATTCTAAGATTTGATATGGTTGATTATAGAACAATTGAAGTAAGTCAAAATGGTGACTGTGATTTTGATAATTATGTTAATGTTAGTGGTAGATACAGAAGATAGATAAACAACCACTGTAATTAGTGGTTGTTTTGTTTTAAATAATTCATTTCTTTTTCTTTAATAATTCTTTTTAAGTATTTGAATTGTTTTGATGTAATTGCTCTTATAATTCTTGGATGAATATACTTTTCATGTACATCAATATTATCAGGTATTTTTATATCATCAAGATATAAAATCAAATCGTCATCTTCATTTATTTTTTCAAGTGAACTTAAATATCTTAATTCACCATTACCACCAGTATATAAAGTTGAATTTACAATATTCAAATCAAAATAATTTTTATATTTTAAAACTTCATTGTCATCAATTCCACCATAATTACACCATGAAGAAATGATGTATATTTCATGATTATAGTTTTTCAATAATCTTTGAAATTGTTTTAATTTTTGTCTATTTACAAAATCAAATGTTGCTCTGTTTAAAGTGTTGTCAAATATTTTAATATGAGAAAAATATTCTATTTTATTTTTCCAAAATTCTTTTGATTTGTGCTTTTTAATACTATTTTCTAATTTTCTATTATCAGATGTGTTATTTAAAACACCATCAATATCTAAAAACACTTTTATTTTAAATTTTTTATTCATAATTATTTAAATTTTCAGAAGAAACAACAATAAATTTATTACTTATTAAATCTCTATTATAATTGTTTATTGATTTAAAGTTAATATATGCATATAAAACATTTGATACATTAACGAAAAAAGCTAAAAATATAAAAAATGTATATAAGTTTAATGTATTAAATAAACTTGTATTTATAAATAAATTAAAAACACTCAAAAATATATATATAAATAAAGATAAAAAAATACGCATTAATATATGTAAATTAATTCTGTTTAAATTGTTCGATAACTGTCTTTTTAATTCACCAAATAACCTATTTTTTAAGTAATTTGTTTTTGTTAATGGCATTAAATACATTAAAGAAAATGAGCTAATTAAAAAAGAAATATTAACCAATGCTAATTCATTATATTTAATAAAAATAGACATAATTACACTAATTATAAATGGGATTAACATTATATTTATAAAAGTATATTTGTTCATTTTTTTTAACAATCACTATTTATATTTGATAAACAAATTATACAATAGAAAAAGATATATATGTTTTTATTTACAATGTTTTATACATATAAAAAAAATAAATCTATGTTTTATAGATTTATTTTTTATTCACAATTTGGTGTGGCACACAGGAATTGAACCTGTAACGTATTTATAGACATATAACTGTAACTAGTAAGATTATACCTCTATTGAAGCCAACCTTCTACTGTACCACATTAACTTTTTACTACTTAAATTTGGCGGAGATGGAGGGATTTGAACCCTCGAACCGTTCTATTAAAACGATTAGCAACTTAGCAGGTTGCCACAATAAGCCTCTCTGACACATCTCCATTAAACTTTTTTTATTGTTTAAATTTGGCACTCCCAACGGGAATTGAACCCGTATCTTCAGATTGAAAGTCTGACGAACTAACCATTATTCTATGGGAGCATTAAAAACTCTTTTTTACTACTTAAATTTGGAGGAAGTAGTGAGATTTGAACTCACGAACCATTCTACTAAAACGATTTGCAGTTTTCAAGACTGCTGCAATCAACCACTCTGCCATACTTCCATTAAACATTTACTACATCAATATTGGTGTGGGTGGTAGGAGTCGAACCTACGGTGTTTCTAACGTATCAGATTTACAGTCTGTTCCCTTCGCCGCTTGGGACACACCCACATAATTTTTTTATTGCTTAAATTTGGTACTCTCAACGGGAATTGAACCCGTATCTTTAGATTGAAAGTCTAACGAACTAACCATTATTCTATGAGAGCATTAAAATCTTTTTACTACTTAAATTTGGAGGAGATAGTGAGATTTGAACTCACGAACCGTTCTATCAAAACAGTTAATAGTTTTCTAAACTATCGCAATAAGCCTCTCTGCCATATCTCCATTAAACATTTACTACATCAATATGGTGTGGGGAGTTGGATTTGAACCAACGTGTCCTTTCGGAAACAGATTTACAGTCTGCCGCAATCGACCACTCTGCCACCCCCACATAATTTTTTTTATTACTTAAATTTGGCACTCTCAACGGGAATTGAACCCGTATCTTCAGATTGAAATTCTGACGAACTAACCATTATTCTATGAGAGCATTAAAACACTTTTACTTCTTAAATCTTGGTACTCTTGGACAGACTCGAACTGTCAAACCTTTCGGCGGTAGTTCCTAAGACTACTGTGTTTACCATTTCACCACAAGAGCATTACATTAATATTTGGTCTGAATGGTGAGACTCGAACTCACAACACCTTGTCTCCAAAACAAGCAGGCTACCAATTGCCCTACACTCAGATTAACAATGTTTTATATAGTTAAGTTTGCTTAAACTTAAATTTCTATGTTGGATGCATAAAAAATCTATATAATCACATCTTACTTCAAAACTACTGGTACTCTTGGTCAGAGTCGAACTGACAGCTTATGGCTTCTTAGACCACTGTGTTTACCAATTTCACCACAAGAGCATTTAAACTGGTCTAGATGGCTGGATTTGAACCAGCGACCCCTTGTTTCCAAAACAAGTAGGCTACCCCTGCCCCACACCTAGATTATTTTATAATTAATATGTGTTTTAAGATTTATTTACTTAAATTTCTATGTGTTGGATTTCACATAAACAACATATCTATTACAGTTACTTCATTTTTCTATTTTGGTAGCATAGGTGAGCATCGAACTCACAAACTATTTCTAGTGACAGATTTTGAATCTGTTGCGTTTACCTATTTCGCCACTATGCCATTACTAAACTACTTTATTTGGCAGAGAGTAACAGAATCGAACTGTCAACCATATTATGTGTAGGCGTGGTATTCAAAGCCACTTCGCAACCTTTGCGCTACTCTCTATAAACTTTAAAAGAAACTAAAAACTATCCTTGTGATATTGAATGGACTCGAACCATTAAGCAATTCTATCTTGCGGCAAATTCAAACTTTGCGGTGTTTTCCTTTTCACCACAACACCCCTAGTTTTTAACTTCTTTATTCCTTAACTAACTTCTTTGTTTCTTTTTATGTTTTGTATTATACAGTCTTTTTTTATTTCTACAAGCATCTTTACACTTCTTTACAATCTCTGTTTTTACAACTTAATTAAATGCTTTTCCATTTTACCTTAACTAATTATATTTGTAAATAGTTTTTTTAGTTATTTTTAAATTTATTTTAAGTCACCTGTAAAATAAACCTATTAAACTTATATGAAACAAAACTTTACAATTATATTACAACACAGTTTATTTTTAATGTTTCTAACAGCAATTAATTTTAACACACATAATTTATTAACGCAATACCGCTTTACACTTCTTTACAATCAACTTCATTTACTATAAACAAAAAAATAACCTTACTATTTTATTCAGTAAGGTTATTTTGTTTTTAATATATTTTTATATATCCATAGTCAACAGACACAAAATAACCTCGTCATTAAAGGCGATTCACTTGGATATAGACTTGAAACTTTAGTGAATTTTTGGTTAATCATTTTGTAATCCTTTTTGCTTTCTATTTGTTTTAATATTTTTAATATTATAGATATATTTTTAAAATAAACAAGCATTTTTTTTGTTAATTTTTGTAAATATTAAAATTAATTATCTAATTATATGTTTTTTAAGGTTTATTTTTTTTAGTTATTGGTGTTAATTCACCAATATAATTAAATTCCATGTTATTTTTATCAGCAATTTTCTTTAAAACATCAATGGCAATAAATCTATGACAAAAAGAATCTTTGTTACAAAAACATGTTATTGCTATATTTTTTTCATTTGTTTCTTGAATTAAGTTTAAAAACTGTTGTTGATTTTCTTTATATCTTTTTCTTAAAATATCTAAATACACTGCAGTATATTCATCTTCTGATATAACATTATTTTTAACACCCATTACAATTTCCCAAGTTGGTGCTAAAAAGTGTTTAGAGTTTTTTACTGTAATATCTATGACTTCAATATTATCATTTGAATTTAATTGTTTTACTTTTGCTAATTGTATTGTATTAATTGGCATTGTTTTATGGTATCCAGTTTAAAATAGGTAATTTTAAAAATTCTTTTCCAGTAATTAAACTTCTATTTTTTAAACGATAAACATTTAATGTGTTTGTAAACATTAAAGATAAACATAACATTGTTATTGCTATTCCAGGTAATATATAAGAAATCTTATTAAAAAAACCTACTTGAAAAAAACCTGTTAATACAATGTAGATACAAACTAATAATCCAATAAATGAAATATAAAATGCTTTTGTAAAAGAACTTATTCTTTTTTTAATTTCAACTTCACTTATTCTGTTTTCTCTAATTATATCATCAAATGTTTTATTTGAATTAAACTTATCTGCTCTTGTTGATGAATTTTTTGGACTTAAAATAACTTTCCCTGTTTCTTTAATAAAATCAAGGTTTGATTTCAATCCATTGTAACCCATTGCTGCTTTACCAACATTCTTTACATCATTACCCCAATCTTTAAATATTCCCATTTCAAAACTTTCTTTTATATGTTTTTATTATATAAGAAAAATCTTAAAATTTCTATTATTAACAACAAAAAAATAGTGTAAATTACAATTATGACATTTACACTATTTTTATATTTATAATTTAAAATTACATTTATACTTTTCAAACTAATTTTTTATTAATTAAAACGGTTTTAGTAAATGAATAAACTATTGGAGCTATAATTAAACCAACAATTCCAAATAAAATTTCAAACATTATCATTGCTAATAGTATTTCATATATTTTAGCATTAATTTCTGTTCCTATAATTTTAGCTTCAATAAAATATTCTAATTTGTGAATAATAACCAAGAAAGATAATGATGCTACAGCTACATACATATTAACACCTAAACTTAATGTTACTATCACTGTATTAGAGATTAAATTACCTACAATTGGCAATAAACCAGCTATGAATGTTATGATAATAATAGTTTTAGCGAATGGCAATTCTACATTAAATATAGGCAATACGATTAAAATATAAATAGAAGTTAAAAATGTATTAATACTTGATATTTTAACTTGAGCAATTACTATTTTATCAAAACAATTTTTAAATAATTTAATATAATTAACCAATGATTTTGCAATTGGTCTATCTTTAATTTGTTCTGTGAAATTACTTTCTGAGTAATTTATTCTTTGAAAGGAAATAATAGAGCCTAAAATTATCCCAAAAGTAATATAAAGAATTACTTTAACACTGTTTTGTCCAGCAAGTTTTATTTCATTAAAATATTCATTTAAGAATACCAATGCTTGTTCTTTTATTTGTAAATTGTTATCAGGAACAAATTTTTGAAAATATGATGGCAAATGATTTGATGCTGTAAATTCTAATATAATTTGATTTATTTTATTAAAAATTAAATTTAAATTATCACTGTTTATAAAATTATATAAATAAATAGCACCTATTGAAATAAATAAAGTAATAATAGAAATTAAAATCACATTTGATAATGTGTTTATCTTTCTTTCAGATTTAATTCTTAAAATATTTGGTGTAAATTTATAATGACTTATTTTATGAAACAATTTGTTAATATTCTCTATAATTACATATGTTATTAAACCAGCAAAAACCAATGGTAACATATTAAATTTAATAACAACAAATATTAATACAATAAAAGACAAAAAGACATAATTATCTATTTTTTCAAAATTATATGGCTTTAAATTAGAGTTTTCAATCATTTCTATTTCCAAAATAAGAATTTATTATCTTAAAATATATTAAAAATAATGGATATTTGTCAATCAAGAAAACTAAAAACTTTATTTAAAAAAACAAAAAAGCATATTAAAATTATTAATATGCTTTTTAAAAATATTATTTAAAGATTTAGCTTGTAAACATTGGTTTAACTGCTTTGTATTGTTCTTCAAAAAGACTGATTTCTTCTTTTTTTCCATCTTTTTTGAATTCAGTAATTACTTTTTCAATTAATTCTTGCATTGAAACCATATTTTTACGATATTCATCTTCAGCACTTACACTACCATTCATGAATTTATTGGCATCTTCTGAAATCATTTTGCTTGCTTTACCAAAAAAATCTTGTTGATGTTGCATCAATTTTTCACTAAAAGAATGTGGATTTGTATAAAAACTTTGCATTACATCAATTGAGTTTTTAAATGTATCTTGGAATAATTTATTGTATTTACCAAACTTGTTTGATTGATTAGCAAATCCAATTGCCAAGTTTTGATTGCCATGTTTTTCTTTAACACTTTCAAACACCAATTCATTCAAACGAACATATGGCTCTAAGAATCCAACTGATTTAACATTAAACATTTTAAAAGATTCATGTTGTGAAAATTTATCAAAAAATGCTTTATATTCTTCGGGAGCATATGGAGAAAAAACTTTCATTTGCTCTAACATTTTTGGATAAAAATCTTTTGGATTTTGAGTAAACAAATCATGCATGTTATTAAAAAATTCACCAATTTTTTTATTGTAGTCAGATGTGTCAAATTTAATATCTGTTTTATTTTGAGAGTCTTGCTTTACTTCGCCTTTAACTTCTGCTGCTGTTTTAACGCTTTCTGTCATACTTTTTCCTTTTTAAAATTTAATTTTTTGTTTATTAAATAAAGATTAATACTCTCATATTAATCTTTATTCTTTACTTCATTCATTTATAAAAAAGGTATGATACTATAAAAAACTTTTTTTAGCAACCAATTTCACCTTTTTTATCAAATGCTTATTCTAAGCAACCACTATTTAATTTCATATAAAATCCCTTTCAATTTGAATGTTTAATTTTACTCAAAACAACCAGTTTTAGATTTCATAAGCATCCCTTTATTTTTATTAATCAAATGTGAATTATTATACATATAATATCACGCCTAATCTAGTTTAAAACATCACTTGATGTTTTGTTATATATGAACCTATATATTAAACAATTTGAGATAATTAATCAAGAAAAATACACAATAAAACAATAAAACAATACTTTAATTTATTTTTAAATTATTTAAAAAAATAATATTTTAAAAATAAATATTATTTTGTTTTTATGTATTATATATTGATTGTATTCTAAAAAACTTATTGATAAAAAAATAATAATAACGTATTATTACAAAACTTAACTGGAACATAGAAATGGATAATAATATACATGATAAATTTAATTACAATATTGAATTGTTAAATGAAGAAATTATTGTAATTGAAGATTTAGACATTGAACAAGATGAAATAGAAAATATCAAAACCTTTTTTTATAGTAATGAAATTTTATTGAAATTATTTAAATATGAAAAAGATAATTATGTTTTGAATTTATATGACAATAGTAAAGATAAAGATATTCCTTTATATTTTATGCAATTTAACAATCTTACTGATGCAAATATTTTCATGAATAGATTTAAAGAAGAGTTAAATTTTAAAGATTTTGCTTGGAATTAAATAAAACTTTTATTAAAAATAATAAAAAAAAACATATAGTTAATTATATGTTTTTTTATTTTTCTCTATTAAATATTTTTTATTCTCTTTTTACTTGGTGTTAAATTTATATCAAATTTAATCATTTTTTGTATTTCATCTATTCTATTTGATACATCCTCACAATTAATCATGTATAAATGGTTTCTATACAAGTTATTATTATTTAACAATTGTTCTGAAATACACTCTGTTAATAAAATATAATTTTCCAATATAAATATTTTATTATTATTAATCATTTTTTGAAGTTTATCTCTGTTTGATTCATCATAATCATTTATTGTATATTGTTTCATTGCAATAACAATAAAACTATTAATTAGTTGGGACTTATTGATTATTTTTGATGTTTTTAATAAATGTGAATGTTTGCGTGAAACCTTTTTTAAACCATTGCTATTATCAGTTATATTTTTTATTGTTTTAATATTTATTTCATCTTCTTTTTTAATCAACTCTATTATTTTTTCTATTTCATCAATTGATATTAATTCCTTTATTTTTGAAGCATAATTATTTAAATCACTTTTCCCAAATAATCTGTTATTATCATCATTTTCATACATTAATATCATTTTGTCACTTAAAATATCAGGCATTAAATTATTTTTTAATGAAAATACCCCTTTCATTGATTTATCTTTGATAAAATTAATTTGTTTTTCATCATTTAAAATCCCGTTTTCAAGTAAAAACATATAATATTCATCTGATAATAATGTTTTTCTGATAAACAAACCAAATTTCTCACTGTCTTTATTATTTAAAAATTTATCTAATATAAAATCTTTATGTTTATAAAATATATCTTTATGTTCATTAAAGTTAGCATTTAAAAACATATTCAAAAAATACAAATTATCATTTTCACCTATTTTAAAAACAAAATTTTCAAATACTTTTTTATATTTTAATGGTTTTAACAAAATATTTAACATATTAGATTCTGAAAAAATTAAACTATCAATTTTATAATTATTAATTTGAAAATTATTCTTTATATCATTTAAACAGAAAAAACCTTGTGTTATATCTAATAATGAAATAACCGTTTCTTCATTAATTTTAATAAATCTTTTTCTTAATGAATAATCATAATCTTCATTGGCAGTAGAATAAATGTTACATATAATGTTATATAATATTTTTGAATCTATTTTGTATTCTTCATTTATTTCTTTATAATAATTATTATTTAATATTTTACTTTTATAAAAATTTAAAACGGAATTTAAATTTTTATTACAAGTGTTTTTTACATCATCATCTTTAAATTGATTAAACATAAATAACAGATATAAAATCAAGTAACCTCTAGCATTTTTTAAAAATATTTTTTCTTCACAAATTTCATGATTTAATATAAAATCAACTATATTATTATTAAAATCATTTAAACTCATGAATAAATTACCTAATAAAGATGCTTTATAATAAATATCTTTTTTAAAAAGAAAATTTTGTTTATAGCTATTATTTATATCAAAAAAATTTATTTTATATTTATTTTCAATATCATTAGTTTTTAACATATCAATATTATTATTAATTAAATTAAAATAACTTTTAAATGTTTCATTAAAATCAGCATCATCATCATATTTATTAAAAGACCAAATTGTTTCTTTGTTTTTATTTTTATTTATAAAATCACTTAAATGAACATTTTTATATTCTTCATTTTTAGATATTTTTTTAAGTGTTTTATTAAAATTTAATATAAAATCATATTTTTCATACAATGAAAATTTTTTAATAAAATCTTCATTATCAAAAATAATTTTTAATGAACGCATTAAAATTGAATTATCACTCCCATAATCTTTTAAATAGCACAACTCATTTCCCAATTCTTCTTCATCTTGAATCAACTTATTAAAAGATTTTATAAATACAAGTTTTAATTCATCAAACTTTTCAACATCATTTTCAATTGCCTCTAATATATTATTAATCTTATTCATTTTAAAAAATATTCCTCATATTTATTATGGTTTTTGAATATTATTTTTTTTATTTTTTAACAAATCTTGTTTGGCAATTTCAATAATATTATTATCATAATTTTCTATTTTATTAATTATTTTATAATTTTTATTTTCACCACTTTTTATCACATTATCTAAATAATTAATTGTATTTAATACACCTTCACTATTGATATTTATACCATGTATTGCTTTTTTTATATCATTTTTGCTAAATATTTGTGAAATGACATATGATTCAACAATTATATCATTATCTTTCTCATTTTCATTTTTTGATAATATATCTTTTATTTGGCTTTTAGTTACATTAAATAAAAATGGAAAATTAATAAATGAATTTATAATATTATTTTTGTATATTCTATTTTTGTTTTGATGAATATCAAAATCATTTTTTGTAATATTAACCAAAGCCTTGTTTAACACACTTATTAAAGAACTAATTTCAACTTTGTTACTAATATACCTTATTGTCCCATCACTTAATGTTCTATTAAATAACATTAAATTTAATATATCATCTTCTTTGATGTTAAATTTTTTCAAACTTAAAGTGTTATCAACTAAATATCTGTCTAAGCCCCTTTTATCTAAAATATTTTCATAAACATAGTTTTCATTTTCATTTTTTATAACCAATTCTTCCTTATTAAAAATACTTAATAAATTAAAATTATGTAAACCTTTATTATTTATTAAATTATTTAATATTGTATATTGTTCATTTTCTTTCAATAAAATAAAACTATCTTTTATGTAATCTAACATTAATTCTGTTATTGAAGTATTATTGGATAATTCGTTTAAGATACTTTTAAATTGATTTGTACCAACTTCTGTATAAATATTGATATTACTTTCCATTTTTCCTAAAAAATACAAAAACATTTTATCATCTAAATTTTTATTACTATACAAGTAAACACCACATTGAAAGCCGTTTTCCAATATTTTATTAATGTCAAATAATTTATTTTTAATAATTTCCCTTAAAATGTCTTTATTACATTTTTCTGATTTAAATAAATGAACAATTAAAGCATCTGTTTCATTACTTTTGTCTGTTTCAAAAAAATTAACATTATATTTTACAATAGAGTTTAACCAATCATAATTAAAATTTTTATTATTAAACAATATTGCTAATGGATAATTAATTTGATTTTCATTTTTAATTTTTAAAAAATCTATTTCTATTAATTTATTTAAAATTTCAATATCCATTATTTCATTCTTAAACAAACACTCAATAAATAAATTACCATTATTATCTAAATAGTTCATTATTGTATTACTTTCAATTAATTCAATAATTTTATCTTTTTTTAAATATTCATTTAATTGTTTTTCATTTAATGAAATTAAATTTTCCAATTTTTGTCCTATTAATTTTTATATATATTTATATTATAAACAATCTTTAGTAACTTTAAATACCATTTTTTTTAAATTTTTATTTATTTCAATATAAATGTTTTTTTTATTTTTTTTAATATAAAATAATTTTTAAATTGTTTATTTGATTATTAATTAATAAAAATTCTATTTTTTTGATAAAAAAAACTTATTTCATTAACATCATTTACATAAAAAAGTCGTTTAGTTATAATAACATATGTATAAATAAACAAATAATGGATTAAAAAAATGAAAGATAGTAAAGAATTAAATAACTTGTCTAATGTAATGACAAATGGCTTTAATGAACAATTAAATTTAGCAAAAGGTTTTTTAAATTTGAATAAAAAATCTAAATCTAACAAAGAAATTGTTAAATTAAACAAAGAACAATTGAATAACAAAGTAATGATTGATATGGTTTTGGATGAAAACTTATTGAATTTAATTGAAAATGAAATTTTGTTGATTAATTCAAGTGATAAAAAAAATGAAATTAGAACAACACATCAATTAATGATTGATTTTTACAAACTAAAAGAATGTATTTTAAACACAGAAGAATTATCAAAATTGTTTAAATTTAAATCTAAGGATTTAAAATCATTGTATGATTTTATTAAATTAACAAATAAAATTATTAATGATGCTAAATCTCAAAAGTATTACAATATTATGCAAGATGCTTATTTTGATGTTAAGTTTACTGATTTAGAATATGAACATGTTTTTTCAATTAAAAAATTAAACTCTGAATTTAATGATGTAAAAAAACTAAACTCAGAATTTTTAACTAAAATCTTTAATTACAGAAAAGACCATACAATTTATTTTGGAAAATAATCTAAAATTAAATTGAAAATAAATAAATTGTTGTATATAATATTTATTTAAAGTTGCTAAAGAAAGTTGTGTTGGTATGGAAGCCACACATTAAAAACAGAAATCCAAATTGATAAGTAGTGGCTGTATGGACGCACCACATTAAAAACAAAAAGCCAAATTGAAGTATGAATAGAACCAATATTATTTATTGGTTCTATTTTTATTTAAGTTTAATTAGTTTTCAATAAAAATAGAATTGAATATAAAAATAAAGCCAGTAATTAATATTTGCTGGCTTTATTTGCTTGTAGTTTAAGACTTAACAATCAGATTCATCAACAATTTTTAACTGATTGATTAATTCATCATTATTTTCCAAAAAGGTAACAATTTCTTCATATTCACTATTTTGGAAGTTTTTGTCATTTTCTTTAAATTTTGCATGAGCATCTTTTACAATATCAAACAAAATGTCATAAGGAATAGACATTTTGTTTTCTTTGATAATAGTGTCATTTACAAGCATTGAAAACAAGAAAAAACTGTAATCATGATTTGCCATCTTTATTTACCTTTAAAGTGTGTTTGGTTTCATTAAAATCATTTTAATATAAAGTTGAAATCAATTCAAACCACTTTACATTAATTTTCAGAAACAGTTTTTATAACTAATAATTATTATATAATATAATGGTTACTAAAGATTTATTTAATATAATGGAAAATTCAAATAATACAATAAAACAAAAAGAAATGGCAATAAAAGCTAGTCAGTATTATAAAATAAATGGTTTTAATAATGTTGGTGAAATGATTAGTTTTATGAAAACAGATGATTTTCATAATTTAATGTTTACAAAATATGATGGCAGAACAATTTATCCTTCATTATATATTGGAGAATTTTTTAATGTATTAAATTCTGATATAGAAATTAGTAATGATGAACTTAATTTTATTTTAAATTTAAAAAACGGTGATAATGAAATAATGATGAGTTTTGAAAATAGTAATCAACAATTGGGTAAAGAAAATTTTTTATCATTAGTTGAATATTTAAATACAAACATTTCACTTGAAAATTACAAACTACTTAGAACTAATGACTTTTTTGACAAATATAATAATCCTTTTTTAAATTTGAAGATAAAAAAAACTATTTCTTTAAAAGAATTTGAGTTAAAAATGGCAGTTTTATTATATGAAGTTGAAAATGGAAATGATTTAATTGATAAAGAAAAAATATTTTCTTATTATAATACTTCAAAAATATTACACCATCTTTTTATTGATAAAGAAAAAATAAATATTGAAGAAAAAGATGTTTTTTTACAATATATGAATAAGATTAAAGAACATATACCACATGTTGATGAATTAATTTTTAATCATTTATCACAATTACAATCTACCTTTAATTTTGTATATGATGAATTTAAATTTGTTTGGGGAGAGATTAACCATCATTGGGAAAATGGTAAATACTTTGAAAAAATTGATGAAAGTTTTATAGATTTAGATGTGCAAAAATTACTTCCATCAATAAAAGAAAAATATGATTTTATACATTATTTAAAACAAAATGTTAATAATGGTGATTTTACATTAGATGATTTTAAAAAATTAGAAAAAGAGAACAAATATTTTAAAGTTGATGAAATAATTAATAAAAATATTTTAGGGCATTTTTCATTTATTCATTTTTATTTAAAAGAACGAATAATAAAAATTGAAATTTTAGATTATATAATTAATAATTATGATATTTTTAATGGGGTAACTAATGAATTTGTTGAATCACCATATCAATGTTTTTTAAATCAATTATACACTAGAGATAATCAAACAAATAATTTAATTTTAAATTCACTATTAAACAAAGAACCAAATGTTTTATTAATGAATTATAGTGAAAATCAAATTAAAAACACCTCATCAAGGATTGGCTCGTATGCAAATGAAAAAACTGTTATTCATAAAATAACATCAAATTATCAAAAATTTATATCTAAAAACACATTTATTAATGACAGAGTTGAAGATATTCAACAAGATTTATTAAACAGTAATGAAAATCAAATAAATAAAGATTTAAATATATTTAATTTATTAAAAAATCATGGAATTTTTCTAAATCAAAATTTAGAACAACCATCATTTTTTAATAATGGTTCATATGTATCAAAAACCAATATTTATCATGATAAAAATTATTTAAAATTTTTATTTAATTCAGAACCATATAAAAATTTAAATAATGACTCATATACTATAGACTTAGTAAGGTATATTAATTTAATTAAAGATGGTTATATAAATTTAGATTATTATTTAAGTGAAAAAGAAAAGTTTGATGATATAAAATTTGTTTTAAGTCAAAGTAGAAAAAAAATAAATTATAATGATTTTCAAAATTTTTTATCTATTTTAAATAAAAATGACATGGAATATCAAGATTCTAATGGTGAAAACATTTTTTTTCATTTTTTTAGAAACACAAATATTCTTAATAAAACATTAATAAAAAAAATCTTTGATAATAATGATGAATTAATTGATTATTTTTTAATGACAGATAATTATAAAGACACAGCAATGGAAATTCTTTTTAGAATTCAAAAAATAAATGTTATTAATAATTCTAAATATATATCTAAATTTTTAGATAATGAAAAATGTTCAAAAGAAATTAAAAATAAATTATTTGATTTATTTATTAATAAAACAAATAACACACAACCAAATTTAATTTTAGATTTTATTTCAGATTTTAAAATAGATTTAAATTATATGAATTTAAAAGAAATAGAAGACTATTTAGAACCAATTTTAGAAAAAAATGATTTTGTTAATGATTTGGATGGTGTAATAAATTTATTAACTTATATATACAATAATTCAACTGAAGATAATTTATTTCTTAAAAACACAAACGAAGAGTCAAAAAGCAAATTTAACTTTAATAATAAATATAATCTTTTTTTTGAACTTTTAAAAAAAGTTAATAATAAAGATAGTGATTTAAATATTTTATTATTAGATATTGTGAATGATTTTATTTCAAAATATGGCTTTGAAAATTTTATAAATAATAATTTTAAATTTATGCAGTTTTTATCTGAAAATCATGATGATTTTATATCTGAATTATTAATTAACAATAATTTTAATACAAATTATAAAAAATTCTTTAATAAAATTATAAATGAATATGATAGTGAAAATAACATTTCAATTGGCTCTCATAATAAAAGTAAAGGTAATGTTTTACCAGTTGATTTAATTACATTTTTTCAAAACATTAATTTATTATTTAAAGATAACTTGTATCAAAATGACATGACAAATAAATTTAAATTCATCATAGATAATAACAGTGATTTAATTGATATTTTTACATCATTTTTAACAAATAAAAGTGGTAATAACAATAATTTATTAAGGGATAATTTTAATTTTTATATTTCAAAATCAAATAATTTAATAAATAATTTAAATATGAGTTTAAATAAATTGCCTGAAATTAAAAATGGATTAAAAATAACAATGTCAAATGCTTTTACTTATTTAATGATTAATAGCAAAATGGAAGAAAAAAAATGTTTTTCATTTTTATCAACATTATTAAACAATAATGATGAAGCAATAAGCAGATATTTAAGTGAAACTTATAATCATTATATTCTTCATAATAATGATAATAAAATATTTTTAGAGAATTTTATGTTATTGAAAAAAGAATTTAAAAACAGTCAAATTCCAAAAAAAAATATTATTAAAAAAAATGGCATTAGAATATGATTAGTTTGATATTTTTATAAAACAAATGTATCATAGTAATTAATTTAAAAGATATAAATATGAAACCAATTTTAAAATGGACTGGTGGTAAAAGTTCTGAATTAAATATTATTAAAGAGAATTTACCATCTAAAATCAATTCTTTTGTTGAACCATTTTTAGGTGGTGGAGCAGTATATTTTAATTTAGAAAATAAAGTTAATTTTGTTAATGATTTTAATAAAGAATTAATCTTATTTTATAAAATTATTCAAGATAAAGAAAAACTAACTTATTTAAGTAAAATTATTCAACAAATGGATGTTGAAAGAAATGAAATTAAAAATATTAAAAATATCAATCAATTTCATGAAAAATCAAAAAACATTTCCAATAATGAGAAATATCAATATTATTTAAATCGTGAATATAATTCAAAAATAAAATCAATTAATAAAATTAATAATAAACATTTAAATGAAAATAAACAATTATTATCAGAAGATGAAAAGTTTGTTCAAATAATTACATCTTGTTATGCTGCTTTATACTATATGTATAGAGATATGTATAATGATAAAAATCAAAACAACATTTTTGATATTGAACATATAGCATACTGGTTTTTAATGCGAGAAATTGCTTACTCAGGTATGTTTAGATATTCAAAAAATGGAAAATTCAATGTTCCTTATGGTGGTATTAGTTATAATAGCAAAAATTTAATGAACAAATTAAATTATATTAATGAAGTTTCAAGCCAAGATTTTTTTAAACAAACTGTATTTAATAATGGTGATTTTGAAGATTTTTTTAAAAAGTATAATTACTTTGAAAATGATGATTTTATTTTTGTTGACCCACCATATGATAGTAACTTTTCGCAATATAATAAAGAAGAAGATTTTGATAAAACACATCAAATTAGATTAAGAGACACTTTATTAAAAACAAAAGCCAATATTATGATTGTTATTAAATACACTGATTTTATTTATGATTTGTATAAAGATGATTTTAATATTACGTCTTTTGATAAAAATTATAGTGTAAATTTTAAAAACAGAAATGATAGAGAGGTTAACCACATTATTATTAAAAATTATTAATACAATCAGTAAATGATTGTAAATAAATAGACGAAAATTTGAATAAACTTAACATCCATACTATAATAGATTTTTATAATTCATATATAGGTTTAAATTGTTTAATTCCACAAATGATATTATTGGTAGTATAGGTAAATTTTCATCTATAATTCAAAGTTCAACAATTAAAATTGGATTATATACAGAAGAACTGATTTATAATCAATTAATTGATAATGGTTACACTGATTTAACACCACCACTTAATAATGATAATAAATCAATTAATATTTCTGATATGTTAAAACAAATTGATACCAATAAAAAATATATTGGTAAAAAAATACGTTTTAATGGTGAGAATAAAAACATAGAATTAGACTTATTGATTTATGAAAATCATACTTTTTATTTATATGAATTAAAAAGTTCATCAAGATTTGATACAAAAAAATCTTATTCAGAAGTCACACAATTATTTAAAGCACTTATTACACTTAAAAAAAATACAGAAAATTTTGAAAAATTTAACAATGTAAAATTTGAAACACAAATTTGTTCATTATATGAAGAAAATGTAAAGAATATTTATACAGGTTTTAAAGGTAACATTTTAGATAGTGCCACTTTTTTTAATGATAAAAAAAACCTTTCAAAAATTAATTTGTATTTAAAGAAAAACTCATTAAAATTAGGAAATGAAAAAAGAAATTTAAGTGTATTAACAAATAACTTATTACAAAAAATAGATTTTAATGATAACAAAACAAAATGTGATTTGAATTTTTTAATGAAATTTATGATTTCTGCTACTACAGGCAAAGACTTTTTTAATAAACATAATATTAATAATGAACTATTCTTTTCTTTAATCAAAAAACAATTTATTAATTTTATTAATGAAAAACTTGAAACAGAAGAGTTGTCAGTTAGTGAAAAACAATGTTTCAAAATTTGTTTGGATAACTTTTTAATAACTGATTACATTCAATCTATACCAAATGATTGTTTTACTACTATTAATTAATTGTTATTTAATAAAATTTACCTTTCTGTACTACTATTTTTTTAAAAGCAACTATTGATATTCATTATTAATTTTATTATTATTAAAATAACAATTGGTTTTTAGTTGTGAATAATAACAAAATTAATAATAAAACTGCTAATATTATTCTTATTAATTATATGAACAATTATCTTCAAACAAACTCAAATTTTGTTGAAGATAATTTAATTCTGTTTATTTCTAATAATAAATCTCACATCAATTTAAAAACTGCTAAAATTGCTTTATCTAAGTTATATAAAAGACAAGAAATCAATTATAAAATTATTGATGAAATCTTCAATATTAATCCAAAATATAACAATAAAATGGCATATCATTTTATAAAATATTGTTTTAATAAAAAAAATGTAGATAAATTTTATTTAATCAAATTTTTAATCAACAAAAATATTGATTTTAATGAAATAATATATAATAAAAAATCTATTATAGAACAAATTACAGAAACTAAGTTTAAAGAGTGTAACATTCATTTAAATGACCTTAATATATATTCTCATAATACAAAATTATATAATTATTTTTTAAACATTTATGAAAATAAAATAGATACCTCAAACATTATAATAATTAGAAAAAATGAAATTAATAATATTTTAAATTCTATTAAATTTGAAATACTTAAAGTTATTGTTGATAATGGTGGTGTTATTAACTCAAACTGTATTAAACAATTATTGTTATTAAATGCAAATGATTTTAATAAAACAATTCATTTAATATTAAATTCAAAATATGAAACAATTGATGATGATTTAACAATAAATATTAATGAAATTTATAAAAACAGTAATATTTTCAATTTAAAAATAAATACAAATAAAATCAATGTTTATAATCTTTTAATTAATCAAAATTCTTTAAACTATTTTTTTAATAACTTTTTCATTAAAGATAATTTAAAAAAACAGTCTAAGAGACATTTTTTATATAATAATATTTTTGATTTATTTAATGTGATTAAGTCTACATTAAATGATATTTATTTAGATTCATCTTCTAACATTATTATTTTTAAAAAAATGCTTGAAAATATAAAAATATTAGAAGATAAACTAATATTTAAAAACATAAAAAAAACCAAAACACATAATATTTTGGTTTGATTTTAATTTTTAATTAAATTTTAAGCTGTTAATTTTTTTGTTTGACTGTTTTTAATTTTTTTAAAATTCTCATTAAACTCTAAAATGTTTTTAAATTTAAAACCAGATGCATTTTTATGACCACCACCACCAAATTGTTCAGCAATTTCATTAATGTTTGCTTCACCAATACTACGACCAGCACATTTAACAATACCATTTGGCAATACTGAAATAATTAAAGCTTTATTTGTTTCAGTATTTTTTATTGCCAATTTATTACCTAACTCACTTTTATATTTACCTAAACTTTCATCAATAAATAAAACAAGAACCTTGTCATTTCTATTTAATTTTTTATTAAAAAATTCATATTCAACTGCAGTTTTAATTTTTTCCTCTACAATTTCTTTTTCAATTTTTACATACTCTTTTCCTATATTGATAATTTCATCTACTTTTTCATCATATGTTTTTTCTTTATTATCAAAATATTTGAAATGTTCTTTATAGTCAAAAGATTTTGATACACTTCCTAACCCTAAAACAAATGCTTTTGAATCTTCATATTTATGTTTCCATAAATCAACATCTTCAACATATTTTATATGTGGTGGTAAATCATCAAAAGATGCTTTTGGATTGAAATGCTTATATGTTAAAGAAGCACCTGAATGTGTGTTATCAAAAATAAAGGTAAATTTATCATGCTTAAATTCATATCTACTTGCTAAAAAGAAATCAATCTTTTTCTTATCATCAGGCAAATTATCTATTAAAACTTTTGCCATTATTGGACTGTATTTTTTTAAATAATCAACAACAGAACTCATATGATGGTCTAAGATTGTAATATTTGAAACATATGGTTTTAAGAATTTTACTGTATCTTGATTAATATAGAAGTCTACTACATAAATTTCATTTCCATCAATTACTTTTTCATCAATTAATTGTTGGAAAAACTCTTCTTTTTCTTCTGAGTGTATCATTGGAATATAATGGGCATTTTCTCCAAATTTTTGATATATGGAATAAGCTGCTGTTACTCCATCAGCACAACTTTTATGAAATAAAACTACTGGTTTTTTTGAACTCATTTTTACTTTCTTATTTTAATTTAATATTTATATTATAACCATATAAATAAAAAATATAACAAATTTTAATTATATTAACAAAGTATTATGTTATTATATAGATTGAATTAATTTATAATTGAGAACAAAATGGATATTTTATTAAATATCAGTCAAACCGAAATTATTTTATCAATGTTATTGTTACCACTTTCATTGCTTATTTTTGTTATTGTAATTTGTGATTTAAAAATCATATTTTTTAATAAAAATATTTATAAAATTGATTATTATCAAATTTTATATATATCATTTTTAATTCCACTTTACTTCTTTTTAGATTTTTCATTAAAACCAATAAAAAGTTTATTTTACTTGGCTTTTAATAAAAATAAATTGACATTTAATGATTTAAAAATTCATTTAAAAACTGGTTTCTTAGAATCTGGTTATGAAAAAAATCCACAAAAAATAACAAATTATGGTTTTCACTATGTTTGGATTAATACATTAAACAAATCTTATAAAAAAGATGAAAACAGTAAACAAATTAATGAAATTAAAAAGAATATAGAAAATATATTTTTAAAAAAATATCAAGAAAACAAATCTGTTTATAATGATTTGCTATTACAAAATGAGTACAATAAGTTAAAAGAATTACAAAAATAAAAAATAGGCTTTATAAAAAGCCTATTTTATTTATTGTGTTTTTATTTATTAAGTCTTACTTTTCTGTTGAAATCATATACATCTATTACTCTTTTAGGAAACAAAAAGCCAATAGTAAAATATGTAAAAACAGCAATCCAAAATAAAAATGGAACAAAATAGAACATTAAAGCAGCCACAATAACTGCTACAACTCTTGTTGATTTTAAACTAAAGTTAAAATTGTATGCTATGGTAGATAAAACCCCTAATAACATACTCACATTTTTCCCCACAACCCTTTCTAGTTTCATTTTAAACTCCATTAAAAGTGTTATCTAAAAATATTAACACAATTTTTTAAATAATATAACACTTTTTAGAATATATTTATAAAAAAAATCTTTTATTAAGTAATAACAGATAAATAAGTATATAAATAATTAAACTATATTGTTGTTTTATATTAAATTTTTAATTTTTCTTTTTTTAATCTAATAATTCGCATATCTATAAAGAAAATAAATCCAAAAAATAAAAAACTAAATAATGATGCTCCAATAGCATACCCATAACCATAAAAATAATCAGTTAAAATTGTTATTATTACAATTGATAATAAAAACTTTAAAATGGCAAATAATTTCTTCATTTTTTATTCTTTTCTAATTTATTTTGTTTGACTTTTTTTTCAATTTTTTTAATATTTGATTTAAAATCATTCATATTTTTAATAATAAAATCTGTATTATTTAACTTTAGCTCTAAAAGACTTGATTTTTGAATGATAACATCAGATTTAAACACCTTTTTTTCAACTAATTGTTTTTTTTCATCTATTTCAGTAATAAATTCTTTACAAATGAATTTCATTAATTTTATGTATTTTTTTAAAACATTTTCTGATATATCTTCTATATTATCACTACTCAATACACAATCAATATTTTCAATTATATTTCTAACATTAAAATCAGATTTTGAATTACTCAAATTACTATATTCTTCAATAATATGTTTATCACCATTAAATCCAAATAAATAAGCAGAAATAAAGAAAATTGTTGACATTAAATTTTCTTTATTAGAATTATATTCATGCAAAATGTTATCAATCACAAATATTTTATGAGTTTCATTGCCATTACTATTCATCACAAAATTTAATAGGATTTGTTTCATTAAAAAATTTTGATAATATGGATAATTATGATTAAATTTAAGTTCTTTATTCATTTATTTTCTTTTGTAATTTTTAGAATAATGCTTTATTGGCTCAACTTGTTTATTAAAATCAAATTCAGAATTAACAATCATTCTTGCAATGTTGTATGCATCATCTGCCCCTGAATGTGGAGAGCCTTCAAATTTTAATCCTGTATGATTTAGACAGTGTTCAAATAATTTATTACCTTTAAATTCTGAATACTTTTCAACAAAATAATCCTTAACATTCACATGCTCTTTATCTGTTAAAAAACAATCATAACCATTTCTTTTTGATAATTTATTAATGATATTAATATCAAAATTACCCCAAGAAGCCAATGTTTGAATGGCATTGATACCATAATTTTCTTGATGTTCTTTAACCCAATTTTCAAATTTATTGAAGGCATTGGTAAAAGTATCAGCAGATGCTACTGTTTCCTGTTTAATTCCTGTTAATTTTGTACAAAAATTACTTAACACAGGATGAATTACTGGTTTAATATAAAAACTGGCTTTTTCAATTACTTTATTTTCAATAATAATAGAAGCTCCAATTTCAATAATTTCCATTTCATCTCTTGGGTGAGATTTATCATCCCAACAAGTACATTCAACATCCACTACCACTATATTACTATAATCTTTATTACTCAATTTATTTTCCTTTATAATTGTATTTTTCTTGTTTATTTTTTTTAATTTTAATATTTAAATAATCTTTATTTCTACCATCATTAATAGACTTAAATGAAAATTTTGAAAATTTTTATTATTTGTATTTGTAATTTTTTCTTTATCAAAAATATATAATTTTTGGGTTGTTAATATCTGTGCGGTTAAAATAACAACATCTAAATTTTCATTATCTAAATATTTCATCTGCTTTATTTATTTATTTAAAATATAGTATCATTTTATCAAAAAAAATATATCTTGTATATCAAAAAGTTATTAAATTACACACTTTAACTATGTGTTTTTTTATAATAAAAGTTTGCTATAATATAGTTATTATATTAAATATTATAGGCTAAAAATAAATGAATAATAATCAAATAACCAAATTAGATGTTGATTTAACAATTGAATCTAATTTAGGTTTTCCAGAATACATTACAGAAAATATAAAATTAAAATTAAATGAAGATTTAACTAATATTAAAATACTTGATTTTGATGAAAAAAACTTTTTGATTAATTTAATAAACAAAAGTTCACAGGTTGATATTTCAAAATACAGTATTGATTATGATGAAATTGACAATGTAATTGAAAAAGGTGAAATGACTTATGAATATATTGACCATGAAATTATTCAAAAATACATAACTAATGTAAGTGATGATAAAGACCATGATTTGTTAATTAATATGAAAAAAAATATTATTGATTATTATTTTCACAATGTTAATGGTTTTGATGAAATGACAAATGAAGACATTAGTGACTATATTACAAATAATTTCAATATTAGAGAGTTAGATAGAGATACATTAAATTCATTAAGAAATTTATATGAAACATTTAAAACAAATACGTTTGCTCATGAGATTTCATGTAATTATAAAAATAATGAATTAAGCAGTCACATAGAAGAAGCGTTTAACAAACATAATGAAGTATCTTCTAATTTATCTTTAAATAACTATGAATTTTCAGATGGTTTTTTACAAACAAAACAAATTGAATATTTAAGTTTTTTAATTAAAACTGTTGAAAGTAGCTCTAGATATTTAAAAAATATGATGAGTGGTATTCAAAATGCTTTTATGAAAGCTGCTAATGATAAAAATGCTGGTAATTTAACAGATGAAGATTTTATTGAAATAATTAAAAAAAGTATTGATAATCAAAAAAATAATAAAAATAAAGACAGATATAAAACAAATGAAGATTTATCATTAATTTCAAATTATCATTATGATTTGTTTATTTCTCTTTATACTTATCTTTTTAGCAATAATAAAATAGATACTTCAATAGATAGTGATATTTTTAGAAGTTTTCATGATTATGGTGGAAATATTTTATTAAAAACAAATATTTACAATGATAAATCAGAAAAACATTATTCTTTTTATCATATTATTGCTAATAATGAAAGTTTTGCAAAAATTGACAATAATGATTTGGATAAAATTGAAAAAAGAAACAATTTATATGTTGAATTGATTAAAAGAGTTTTAAAAAAAGAACAAAAAGAATATATGAAGTTTTTATCATCATTAATTTTACCTATTAATAATTTATCACAAATTAAAGATTTACATCAAAAAATTATATATAGTTTGTTTGAAAAAAAATTTAATAGATTAAAAGATATATCTGATGAATCTGAAAAATTTGAAACAGTAATTAAAGAACTTAATTTTGGTGAAGAATCAATATATATGGCAACAGAAGAAGCTTTCAAACAAATCATTAATACAATTGAAACAAATAATAAAAAGAAAAAAAATAACAATTTCACTAGAAATTTTTAAATAATTTATATATATATGAAAATAAAACACAATTATTTATTAATTGTGTTTTTTCTTTAAATTTTAAAACTTTGTTTAATTGTTATACCTAAAACATCATCCATATTTTTTTTAAAATCTTCTTTTTGTTTATAAATAAAATTACTAATTTCATTATTTTTAACATTATTTAGCAATAAACTACTATACATATTATTTATTAACTCTAAATCTTGGCTATAACTTTCTATAATACTATCTTTATTTTCATAAAAAATTACATTATTAGCAATATATTCCTTAATGTTTATGTCTTTAAAATTTAATAAATTTAAATTCATCAAATAAAAATGTTTAATACTAAACAACTCTTCCATTATCTTTTCTTTATCAATATCTTTATTAAACTTCAAATATTCATTAACTTCATTCATATAAGCAATGTGAACACACTGATTTGCTGTTACAATAACAGAATCTTGATTGTCCATATATTTTATTAATTTATCAGAAAAATGTTTTGGTTTATTGTTTATTAAATTTTGAACAAAAATATTATTTATTTGTTTTATAAAAATTAAATTATTAAATAAATCATTGCAATTTTTACCCTTTAAACCATAAATTAAACCTAAAATTGTTGGATGGCTTATAGAATATATTATATCTTTTGTTATGTTCTCGTCTTTTATTTCTTTCTTTGGTTGATTTTTCTTATTATATAATAATATATGAGTTGAAACAGCATATTCCATAAATCTATTTATAGCAATTAAATTTTTATCTTTTACAACATCTCTTGTTTTATCATAAAAAATGTAGTGGTCATGCACTTTTTCATTAAAAACACTTTCACACGCTTTACCATAACTTCTGATTTTATTTAATTCTATATCGTTTTCATCTAAAAGTTTCATTAAATCATAATAAAAATCATTACTTTCGCTATCTTTTACCTTACCATTTCCTATATAGTGTAATGGGGCTAAACATAGTTAACATAAATTCTATTTAAATCTATTCATTGATTTAATATCCTATTGAAAATAGGATATTAAAAATGAGAATATTAAGTATAGGAAAAATAGCAGAATATCATGGTGTAAGCAAATCAACAATATATCGTTGGCTTAAATCAGGTAAAATAAAGGAAAATCATCGAA
>RRZT010515925.1_pt1 | contig 36726 bp, 33 predicted proteins | sample 2165551 | NCBI WGS metagenome assembly RRZT01 (sample SAMN10456910, study PRJNA506462) | wastewater metagenome | biome: wastewater; feature: sludge; material: wastewater sludge; isolation source: wastewater sludge with Escherichia coli K12::gfp cells carrying plasmid... | place: USA: Moscow, Idaho...
ACCAGCAGATGCTTGGGCTGGTCGAGCAGCTTCTGCTTGCGGGCCAGCAGATCGGCGCCCCACATGATGATCGCCAGCTTGCCCAGCTCGGAGGGCTGGATACGGAAGAACGACGTGCCGAACTGCACCCAGTTCTGGTTGCCCTTCGCCTCGCCCCAGCCGAGCGGGGTGAAGGTGAGGATCTGCAGCAGCAGCGCGGCGATCACCAGCGCCCAGCCCAGGATCTTCAGCGCCCGCGGCTGCAGCCGGGACAGCACCACGGCCGCGACGCCGCCGACGGCGAGGAAGAAGACCTGCCGCTTGACGAAGTAGTAGGCGTCGCCGAAACGGACGCTGCCGAGCACGCTGGACGCCGACAGCACCATCATCATGCCGAGGCTGAGCAGCAGCACCGTCGGCACCAGCACCAGGTAGAAGCTGGCCTTCGGGTGCGCCAGCGCCTCGCCGATCACACTGGGCCGGCTGCGCCGGCGGGTGGCACGGGTGGTGGTCTGCTTACGATCCAGCGGGGAAGAAAGGATCGCCACTTGCCTCAGCCCTTCTCCTCGACTCCGGTGATCGCTCGGACCGCCTGGGCGAACGCCGTGCCGCGCGCGTCATAACCGCTGAACATGTCCTTGCTGGCACAGCCGGGAGCCAGCAGCACGACATCGCCCGGTCGGGCGAACCCGCGCGCGGCGGCAACCGCCTGCGCCATCGCACCAGTGTCGGTGGAATCGATGACGGTGACGGGGATCTGCGGCGCGTGTCGGGCGAGTGCGTCCGCGATCACCTCGCGATCGACGCCCAGCAGCACCGCGGCGCGCAACTTGTCGCCGTAGGCCTGGACCAGTTCGTCGAAGCTGGTGCCCTTGGCCTGGCCGCCGGCGATCCAGACGATCGAGTCGAAGGCCCGCAGCGACGAGGCGGCCGCGTGCGGGTTGGTGGCCGGGGAGTCATCCACCCACCGGACGCCGTCGGCCTCGGCGATGGTCTGGATCCGGTGGTCGCCGAGTTCCAGGTTCCGCAGCCCGTCGCGGACGGCGGTCGCCGGCACTCCGAACGACCGGGCCAGCGCCGCGGCCGCCAGGGCGTTCTCGACGTTGTGCGGAGCGTAGGGCCGGACGTCGGACAGCTTGCCGAGTTCCATCGCCGAGTCGCGACGCTGGGCGATGAACGCCCGGTCGACCAGCAGGTCGTCGACCACGCCGAGCTGACCGATGGTCGGGATGCCCAGGGTGAAGCCGATCGCCCGGGCACCCTCGGTGACGTCGGCCTCCTCGACCATGTGCAGGGTCGCCTCATCGGCCACGTTGTAGACGCAGCTGTGGGTGACCCGGGAATAGATCCGGGCCTTGTCGGCGGCGTAGGCGGCCATCGCGTCCGCCGCGTCGCTGTCCCAGGACGCCGGGTCGGCGTACCACTCGAGGTGGTCGGGGTGCAGGTTCAGCACTGCCGCCGAGTGCAGGGCTAGCGAGTGCGCGTAGTGCAGCTGAAAGCTCGACAGCTCGACGGCCAGCACGTCGTAACTGACCTCGTCGAGAATCGCCTCGACGATCGGCCGCCCGACGTTGCCCACCGCCGAGGTTTTCAGCCCGGCGGCCACCAGCATCGACTCGAGCATGTTGACCGTGGTGGTCTTGCCGTTGGTGCCGGTGACGGCCAGCCAGGGCACCACCCGGTCGGGCTGCATCATGCGCCAGGCCAGTTCGACCTCGCCCCAGATCGGCACGCCGCGGTGCCTCGCCTGCTGCAGCAGCGGCGCCGAGGGCCGCCAGCCGGGCGAGGCCACCACCAGGTCGCACTCGGGCAGCACGGCGGTGCTGCCGGGGCCGAGCCGCACGTCGGCGTCGAGCACGCCCAGAATCGCGGCCTTCTCGACGTTGGCGGCGGTGTCGGCCTCGTCGAGCACGATCACCTGGGCACCCAGTTCGAGCAGTCCGTCGGCCGCCGCATAGCCGGACGCCGCCAGCCCGGCCACCACCACGGTGGCCTCTGCCCAGGGCGACAGCCGGGTGGCGTCGGTGAGCCCGTCGATCCCGGCAGACCCACCGTCCCTTCGGCGTAGAAGACACCCAGGCCGAGCGCCACGCACAGCCCGCAGATGATCCAGAACCTGAGCACGATGGTGATCTCGGCCCACCCCAGCAACTCGAAGTGGTGCTGCAGGGGCGCCATCTTGAACAGCCGTTTGCCCTTGGTGAGCTTGAACCAGCCGACCTGCAGCACCACCGAAAGGGTGATGATCAGAAACAGCCCGGCGATGATCGGCATCAGCAGCTCGGTGCGGGTGAAGATCGACAGGGCCGCGAAACCGCCGCCGATGGCCAGCGATCCGGTGTCGCCCATGAAGATCTTGGCCGGGCTGGCGTTCCACCACAGAAAGCCGAAGCAGGCGCCGGCGAGGGCCAGGGACACCAGAGCCAGGTCACGCGGGTCGCGCACCCAGTAGCACTGCGGGCCGGCGGTCGAGCTGGTCGAGCACGACTGGTTGTTCTGCCAGATGTTCACCACCGCGTAGGCGGCGAACACCATGGCCGCCGCGCCGGCGGCCAGGCCGTCCAAGCCGTCGGTGAGGTTGGCGGCGTTCGACCACGAGGCGATCAGCAGCACGATCCAGATCACCGCGAGCCAGATCGGCAGCTGCAGCCAGTTGATGTCGCGCAAGAACGAGATCGCCTGGCTGGCCGGGGTGATGCCCTGCTCGTCGGGGAACTGAAACGACAAGATGGCGAACGAGATGCCGACCAGCCCCTGCCCGGCCAGCTTGGCCCGGCTGTTCAGGCCCAACGAGCGGGCCTTGCTGATCTTGGTCCAGTCGTCGGCGAAGCCCACCAGGCCCAGCCCGGTGACCAGATAGATCACCAACAGCCCGGACGCCGTCGGCAGCGTCCAGGTGATCAGGTGCGCCAGGGTGTAGCCGAAGATCACCGCCACGATGATCACGATGCCGCCCATGGTGGGCGTGCCGCGTTTGGTGTGGTGGGCGGTGGGGCCGTCGTCGCGAATGAACTGGCCGTAGCCGTTCTTGACCAGCACCCGAATGGCGAACCGGGTGCCCAGCAGGGTGCCGATCAGAGCGAGACCGCCGGCCAGCAGAATGCTTCTCATGCTGTCTCACCCGCCGCGGCCAGCGCATCGGCGACCCGGTCGAGGGCCAGCCCGCGCGACGCCTTGACCACCACCACGTCGGCCGGCTGCAGGTTCGCTTGCGCCACCGCCACCGCCTCCTGAACGTCACTCACCAGTGTCACTGTGCCAAACCCGCGCCGGACGCCCCGCGCGATCTCGTCGGCGAGTTGCCCGACTGCGACCACCTCGAACCCCAGCTCGGCGGCCAGCGCACCCAGCTTCTCATGCTCGTCTGCCGCGGCCGCACCGAGTTCGAGCATGTCGCCGAGCACCGCGATCAACCGACCACCCGCGCGCCGCATGCCGGCCACCGTGACCAGGGCCGCCCGCATCGAGTCGGGGTTGGCGTTGTAGGCGTCGTTGACGACCAGCACACCGTCGGCGCGCGGCATCAACTGCATGCGCCACGCCGACTGGGCCACCGCGCCGCTCAGCGCCCCGGCCACAGTGACCGGGGGCACGCCCAGGGCCAGCGCCGCGGTGGCGGCGGCCAGCGCGTTGACGACCTGATGCCGTCCGGGGCCCTGCAGTTCGACCGGCTCGGCGCAGTCGATGGCACCGTCGTCACCGGCACCGGCGGCACGCAACGTGAACGAATGCCGCTGCACATCATCGGCGCGCAAGTGCTCAGCCCACACCCGTAGGTCACCCGTCGGCTCACCGGTGAGCGAGTAGTGCGCCAACCGGGCGCGGGTGCGGGCGGCCATCGCGGCGACCAGCGGGTCGTCGGCGTTGAGCACGGCCCAACCCTGCGGCGTGAGCGCCTCGACCAGTTCGCCCTTGGCCTGGGCGATGGCTTCGACCGAGCCGAACTCGCCCAGGTGGGCGTGGCCGACGTTGAGCACCACGGCGACGTCTGGGGGGACGATGCGGCAGAGCCACGCGATATGGCCGCCGCCACGGGCGCCCATCTCGCTGACCAGAAAGCGGGTGTCGTCGGTGACCCGCAGAGCCGTCAACGGCACCCCGATCTCGTTGTTGAACGACCCTTTCGGGCTGATCGTGGCCCCGTGGGCGGCAAGCACCTGGCCGAGCAGGTCTTTGGTGCTGGTCTTGCCCGACGAACCGGTGATGCCCACCGTTCGCAGTCCGCTGGACTTGGCTTCAGCGATCACGCCGGTGGCCAACCGGGTGAGCCCCTGCAGGGCGTCCGGTACCACCAGGTGAGCCAGCGCGGCGTCGGTCGGGTGGGTGCAGATGGCCGCGACCGCCCCGTTGGCGGCCGCGGCGGCCACGAAGTCGTGCCCGTCGACGTGCTCGCCGGGCAGGGCCACGAACACCGCTCCGGGCGTGGCGAGCCGCGAGTCGATCACCACGTCCGGCCCCGCCGCGCCCTCGATTGCCGGGTCGGCGGCGCCGGCCAGCGCCGCCACGGCCCGAATAGTTCGTTCACGCACCGTCTGCACTCCCCCCACGAACACGTTGCCACTGCTGCTGCACCACCGCCACGTCGTCGAACGGGCTGATCACCCCGGCGATCTCTTGCCCGCTCTCGTGGCCCTTGCCGAGCACGGCGATCCAGGTGTCGGCATCGGCCCGGCGCAACGCCAGGTCGATCGCCGAGCGGCGGTCGCCGCCGTCGAGCACCTCGGCGCCGGCCACCGACCGGGCACCGGCCAGCACGCTGGCCCGGATCTGTTCGGGTACCTCGCTGCGCGGGTTGTCGTCGGTGACCACCACGAGTTCGGCGTTTTCGGCCGCCGCCGCCCCCATCGGACCCCGCTTGCCCGGGTCACGATCGCCGCCGGCGCCCAGCACCACGATGCGCGGCCGGGGCAGCACGGTGAGCGCCGCGGTGACCGCCTCGGGGGTGTGGGCGAAGTCGACCACCACGCGCGGCGCGCCGGAGCCCAGCGGCACCCGCTGCATACGGCCCGGCACGAACGCCTGCGCGAAGCCGGCCACGCCTCGGCTGAGGTCGACCCCGGCGGCGTTCAGCATGGCGGTGGCCGTGATCGCGTTCTGCACGTTGAAGGCGCCGGGTATGCCGACGGTGCAGCGCAGTTCGGCATCAGGAGTGGCGATCCGCACCACGCTGCGCAGCTCGTCGTCGGTCTCGTAGTCGACCAGCCGCACGTCGGCGTCGGCAGCGCTGCCGGTGGTGAGCAGCGGCGTGCCCTCGGCTGCGATCAGCCCGGCCAAGCGCCGTCCCCACTCGCCGTCGACGTTCACCACGCAGGCACGGGAGCGTCCACCCAGAAACAGCCGCGCCTTGGCTTCGAAGTACGCCTGCATGGTGTGGTGAAAGTCGAGGTGGTCGCGGCCCAGGTGGGTGAAGGCGGCGACGTCGAAGGTGATGCCCGCGACGCGGTGCAGCGCCAGGGCGTGCGACGACACCTCCATCGCCACACTGGTGGCTCCGGCGTCGCGCAGGTCTGCGAGCAGTTGTTGCAGGTCGGGAGCCTCGGGGGTGGTGACCGTCGAGCGGGAACGTTCGAGCTGCCGTCCGGCCACCCGAAAGCCGATCGTGCCCAGCGTGCCGACCGTCTCACCCAGGTTCGCCAGGGCCGCCTCGAGCAGAAACATGGTGCTGGTCTTGCCGTTGGTGCCGGTGATGCCGAACATGCGCATCGAACGCGCAGGATGGCCCTGCACGGCGGCCGCGACCTCGGCCAGTGCCGTCCTGGGGTCGTCGACCACGACCACCGGCACGTCGGCGTCGATCAGGGCCCGCCCCTCCTGGTCGGTCAGCACGGCGACCGCCCCCTGCGCCACCGCCTGCGCGGTGAACCGGGCGCCGTGCGTGTGCTGCCCCGGCAGTGCCGCGTACAGCTCGCCCGGCCGAACCCGTCGAGAATCGAGACTGACGCCGGCGACCGCCACATCGGGCGCACCGGGCAGCAGTTCAGCGAGGCGAACCGGGTTAGCCATGCCTCAGCACCCTAGTGGTGTGATTCATCGGGGGGACGCACCGCTGGTCACTCGAGCGGAAGCTTGACGCCCTTGGACTTCGACGGCTCGACGGCGTAGCGGGGCAGGGCCAGCGCCATGATGTCGTGCATGATCGGGGCCGCCACCGCCGCGCCCGAGGCGCCGTTGTACTTGGGGTTCCAGACCACCGAATACACCAGCACCTGGGGGTTCTCGATCGGGGCGACGCCGATGGTCGAGACCACCGACTCACCGCGGTAGCACTTGCAGTCGGCGCTGACCAGGCGAGCCGTGCCGGTCTTGGTGCCGATGCGGTACCCGTCGATCCTGAACGAGTTGCTCTTCTGGTTGAGCGCCTGCTGCTCCATCAGCGACCGCACCTGTTCGGACGCCTCTTCAGAGATCACCCGGCGCGGGGTGGTGTTCTGGGCGCTGGGAGTGAACGGCTGACCGTCCATGGTCGAGATCACGCTCGGAGCGTGGTAGACGCCGCCGTTGACCACCGACGCCACCGCGGTGGCGTTCTGCAGCGCCGTCACCGACAGGCTGGTGCCGAAGGCGATGCCGTCGCGGGTGTAGTCGGGCATCGTCGCCTTGGGCAGCACGCCGGCCGACTCGCCGCCGATGCCGACGTTGGTGCGCTGGCCCAGGCCGAACGAGGCGTAGTAGTCGCGCAGCTGCTGCTTGGGCATCTTGCGGGCCAGGGTGATGGTGCCCAGGTTCGACGACTTGGCGAACACGCCGCGGGCGCGCAGGGTGATGGTGCCGTGGTTCCACCAGTCGTGAATGGTGAACTGGTCCTGCTTGATGAAGCCGGGCACCTTCACCTTGGTGTCGGGCTCGACCGTGCCCGAGTCGAACAGGGCCGCGAAGGTGAGGATCTTCTGCACCGAGCCGGGCTCGTACACGCTCATCACGGCCCGGTTGCCCATGTTGGCCGCTTCACCCTTGCCGGGATCGTTGCTGTCGAACGAGGGGCCGTTGGCCATCACCAGCACCTCACCGGTGCGCGGGTCCATGACGATCACGGCGGCGGCCTCGGCGCCGGTGTCGGCCAGGGCCTTGGCGATGCGCTGCTCGGCCATCAGTTGCAGGGCAGAGTCGATGGTCAGCCCGAAGCTGTGCCCGTTCTGGGCGGGGGTCAACACGTTGTCGCCGAGGGGGATCTTGCCGTTCGGCGACCCGTCGTAGACCTCTTTGCCGTCGGTGCCGTGCAGCAACTTCTCCAGCGCCAGCTCCAGTCCGCCGGCCGCGTCGCCCTGCTCGTTCACCCAGCCGATCAGGTTGGCGGCCAAAGTGCCGTTGGGATAGCGCCGGGTCGGCGCCACCGCGCGGGTGAGCCCGAGCAGGCCCGCGGCCTTCATCTCGGTCTGGAGTTCTTGAAAGGTCTCGGCCGGCACGCGCTTGGCGATCACCTTGTACGAGATCTTCTCGTCGGTGAGCTTGGGCAGGTAATCGGCAGCGACGCCGCCCAGGTACTTGGCCAGCAGGTCGGCGAGTTTCTGTGGGGCGGTGGCGGCGATGGCCTTGTCGTTGGCGGTCATCGGCTGCAGGCCCATCTTGCCGTTGGTCGCGATGGCTTTGGGGTCGGCGATCACGTTGACCGTCTGCTCGGTGTAGGCCAGCACGTCGCCGTAGCGGTCGGTCAGATCGCCGCGAATCGCGGGCAGCACCTGCGTCTGCTTCATCTGGTCGGCTGCTTCGGCCGCGTAGGCCGAGGAGTCGAACGCCTGCACCTGCAGCGCCCGTCCGGCGCACAGGCTGAACACCACCGCGATGGCGATCAGCAACACGCGTATGCGGCCCACCGGCGAGGCCAGCGGCCAGCGCGCCTTGCGCAGCCGCGACAGTTGCCGGTTCGTGCTCGACTTCAGCGTCATCGATCGGTCCCGTTCTTCTTGCCGGTCTTCTTCTTGGCGGCCTCCTCGGCAGCCTTCTTCGCGTCGGCCTTCGCCTTCGCCTTCGCTTTCGCCTTGGCCTCGGCTTCAGCCTTCTTCTTCTCTTCCGCGGCCTTGGCCTTCGCCTCTTTCGCCGCCTTGGCCTTGGCGGCCAGGTCGGCGATGCGCTTGGCCTCGGCGTCGGCAGCCTTCTGGGCCAACGCGGCCAGCTCGTCGGGCGTGCGATAACGCACGTCGGGAATCTCGTAGCCACTGATGCTGGTGGGGTTGCCGACCACCTGACCGTTCGGCAACGTCAGGTACACCGGGTACGGGTTGGGCACCATGCCGAGCTTGGTCGCCTCGACCGCGAGCCGGGTGCTCGAGCGGGCCTCGGTGACCTGCGACTGGAGTTCGGCCACCCGGTAGCCGAGCTGCGCAGCCTCTTTCTGCCGGTTCTGCACCGCGAAACCCTGCTCCTGCAGCGCGGTGTTCAGTAGCAGCAGGCCCACCATGCCGATCGCCAGAAACACCCCGAGCACCAGCACGAACGGCACGCTGGCCATGCGCCGGGACGGAATCGGCACCGACGTCAGGCCCCAACGGCGGGGACGCTCCGTGCTCGCGCGCTCCGGACCCTTGCGGGGTGCTTCGAGTGCTGTCATGCCGCCACCTCAACCATTCGTTCACCGGCCCGCAGCCGCGCCGAGGCGGCTCGCGGGTTGATCTGCACCTCGTCCGCGCCCGGACGCTCCGCGCCCCGGGTCAGCAGCACCAGTCGCGCGCGCAGCTCCGGCGGCACCGCCGGCAGCCCGCGGGGGGCGCGGTCGGTGGCCGCCTCGCGCAGCGCGTTCTTCACCAGACGGTCCTCGCCCGAGTGGTAGGCCAGCACTGCCAGCCGTCCACCGGGGGCCAGCGCGTCCATGGCGGCCGGCAGCAGGCCGGTGAGCGCGACCAACTCGTCGTTGACGGCGATGCGTAGTGCCTGGAACGTTCTTTTCGCCGGGTGGCCGCCGGCGGCTCGGGCCGCGGCCGGAATGGCCGACTCGATCACCCGAACCAGCCGTGCCGAGGTGTCGAACGGCTCGCTCGCCCGCTCGGCCACGATGCGGCGGGCGATGCGGTCGGCGAACCGCTCTTCGCCGAACCGGCGCAGCATCTGGGTGAGATCGCCGGCCGAGGCGGTGTTCACCAGGTCGGCCGCGGTGAGCGGCTGGGTGTCGTCCATGCGCATGTCGAGCGGGGCGTCGACGCTGTAGGCGAACCCGCGATCGCGGAGGTCGATCTGCATCGACGACAACCCCAGGTCGGCCAGAATCGCCTGCACCAGCGGGCGTCCGGCCTGCTCGAGAACGTCGGGCAGTTCGTCGTAGCGCGCCTGGAACAGCTGCACCCGATCACCGAAGGGGGCGAGCCGCTCGCCCGCCAGCGCGAGGGCGTGCTGGTCGCGGTCGATGCCGATCAGCGTGGCTTCGGGGCAGGCGGTGAGCATGGCCTCGGCGTGGCCGCCCAGGCCGAGCGTGCAGTCGACGTAGACCGAACCGGGCGCCTGCAACGGGGGGCTGAGCAGTTCGACGATGCGGGCGCACATGACCGGCACGTGCGCCGCAGCCTGCTGCCCGCTCATCTCGACCCTTCCTCCATCTTGATGGCGCGTCGCGTGCGCCGTGGTTTCAATCCGCGGGTACCGCCTGGCACCGGGGAAGGTGCGCCAGGAGGCGGAAGCCCCTCGGATTGAAGCCGCACCGCACGCGACGGTGATGCTTGCTCGGTGCGGTCAGCCCGCGCCGTACTCTTCGTCGTCCAGTTCTGCGAAGGCCTCTTCCTGCGCCGCGGCGTAGGTGGCCCAGGCCTCCGCGTCCCACACCTCGATGTGGTCCAACGCTCCGATCACCACGACCTCGCGCTGCAGGCCCGCGTATCTGCGCAGGTGCTCCGGAACCGAGATGCGCCCCTGGCCGTCAGGAGCGGACGACTCGGCACCCGAGGCGAACATGCGCTGCTGCGAGCGCACCTTCGCCAGGCCGGACGAGGCACTCATCATGCGATCGGCGGCCGCCTGGTAGGCGACCGGGGTGAAGATCCCCAAACAACGCTCGGGCTGCCTGGTGATGACGAGACCCCCGTTCAGTTCCTCACGGAACTTGGCGGGGAGGAAGAAGCGGCCTTTGTCATCGAGCTTCGGGGTGTGGGTGCCCAGGAACACGCGGGCACCCCCCTTCGCCTTGATCCTCCACTTAGCACCACTTTACCCCACTTCGCTCCACCAGGCACCCCCTGCAGGGCCCCTGTTGCGTGCAAATCCGCCCGGTAGGGTTACTGCAGGCCATCACAGAGGGGGACCCGGTGGAGCGCAGCGTTGCCAGCCAGGTGGACGAGCTGCAGGCAGTCGCCCAGCAGATCCGCTCGGCCGTCGAAACGGTCATCGAGGGCAAGCCTGAAGCCATCGAGCTGAGCCTGATCGCGCTGTTCGCCTCAGGTCACCTGCTGATCGAGGACGTGCCGGGCGTGGGCAAGACCATGCTGGCCAAGGCCCTGGCCCGCTCGATCTCGGGCACCGCGCAGCGCATTCAGTTCACCCCCGACCTGCTGCCCAGCGACATCACCGGGGTGTCGATCTTCAACAGCCAGTCGCGCACCTTCGAGTTCAAGCCGGGCGGGGTGTTCGCCAACGTGGTGATCGGCGACGAGATCAACCGGGCCTCGCCCAAGACCCAGTCGGCCCTGCTCGAGGCCATGGAAGAGCATCAGGTCACCGTTGACGGCGTCACCCACCCGCTGCCCGACCCCTTCATGGTGGTGGCCACGCAGAACCCGATCGAGATGGAGGGCACCTACCCCCTGCCCGAGGCCCAGCGCGACCGGTTCATGCTGCGCATCTCGATGGGCTACCCGGTGCGCGCCTCAGAGGTGGCGATGCTCGATCATCACGGGGCGGGCGATCCACTCGCCGACCTGCAGCCGGTCACCGACGTGGCCACCGTGGCCGGACTGGCCGAGACGGTGCGCACGATCTTCGTGCACGGCGCCATCAAGGACTATCTGGTCGCCGTGCTGGACGCCACCCGGCACAGCCCCGACGTGCGGCTGGGCGCCTCGCCCCGAGCGGGTCTGCAACTGCTGCGCGCCGCCCGCACCCGTGCGGTGCTGCGGGGCCGCCACTACGTGATTCCCGACGACATCGAGGCGTTGGCGGGCCCCGCCCTGGCACACCGCATTCTGCTCAGCCCCGCGGCGCAGTTGGCCCGGCGCGACGCAGACGAGGTGGTCGAGTCAGCGGTGCGCTCGGTGCCGATACCCGACCGCGACTGAGCCGGTCATGATTCGGCTGACCAGCAGGGGGCTGGCCCTGCTGTCCACCGGGGCGGCGCTGCTGGTCGCGGCGTCCTTCACCGGGCTGCGGGCACTGGCCTGGCCGGGTGGGCTGCTGATCGGACTGGTCGCCGCGGGTGCGCTGCTGGCCGCCCGTTCGGCGCGGCAGCCGCGGGTGCGCCGCCGGCTGCTGCCCGACCGGCTGGCGGCCGGCGCCCCGGTGCGGGTGACGCTCGACCTTGAGCGCGACAGCGTGGGCGCCGGCGCGTGGAGCGTGGTGGAGGAAAAGGTGCCGCCCGAACTGTCGGGCGCTGCGGCGTTGGCCGTGCCGTCGGGCTGGGGACGCCTGCGCAGCCTGCAGACCTACCAGCTCGGCACGCACGTGCGGGGTCGCTTTCCGGTCGGCCCGAGCGTGTGGGTCACCACCGACCCGTTGGGCTTGGCCACCACCAGGCGCCAACTGAGCGGCACGAACCTGCTCACCGTGACGCCGGCGATCCACGCTCTCGGCGGGGCGCTGCGCGGGGCCGGGGCCGGGCTGAGCGGCGAATCAGCCCACCGGCGCAGCAGCTTGCTGGGCGCAGACGACGCGCTGATTCGCGAGTACCGCCCCCGCGACGAGATGCGCCGCATTCACTGGCCGTCCACGGCCCGCACCGGTTCGCTGATGGTGCGCCGCGAGGAGCACGCCTGGGAGCCGAGCGCGCTGATTCTGCTCGACAACCGATCCGAGTCGCACACCGGGGTGGGCTCGCGCTCGAGCTTCGAATGGGCGGTCTCGGCCGCGGCGTCCATCGGTGTGCACCTGCTCGACGCGGGCTACGACATCGACCTGGTGGACGCCGCCGGCAACTCCCTGGCCGCCGTCGAGGGCGACTCGGTGCGCGAGGCGCTGCTCGACCATCTCACCGACGCCCGGCTCGGCAACGCCTACGAGTTGGCCGGCGCGATCGGTCCGGGCGACCGGGCCCGCGGCCAGTTGCTGATCGCCGTGCTCGGCCGGCTGTCGCACGCCGACGCGATCACGCTGACCAATGCCCGCCGCGATGGACGGCTCTGCCGTGCGATCATCATTCAGCCGGCACCCGACGGCGACGACGACCCCGCCGAAGCACTCATCGCGGGCGGCTGGCACGTGGTGCGTCCGGCTGCCCAGCTGAGCGTCGCCGACGCCTGGGCGGCCCTCGACTGGGGTGGCCGGCGATGAGAGGGTCCGACCGCCTCGGGCTGGCGCTGATGGCCGCGCTGGCGCTGTCGCTGACGGCGCTCGAACCGGTGACCGCCGACGGCAGGCTGTATCTGGACGCGCTGGCGATGATCGTCGTGGTGTGCGCCAGCGGCATCGTCACCCGCCGGCTGCTGCCCACCGACCGCGGCGCGCGACTGATTCAGGCCCTGGTCGCGTTCGCGGCGCTGGTCGCGCTGGCCATGTTCGAGGGCGTCAGCACCAACCCGTTCGGAATCCCCGACCTGCTGGCCACCGCCCTGCGCTGGACCGTGGAGTCGTCGGCCCCGATGCCGCCCAACCAGGCGGTGCGAATCGTGGCCGTGACCGCGGTCACCCTGCTGGCCTTGTTGGCCGACCAGTTGTCGATCTCGCTCAGCAACCCCGGCGCCGCGCTGCTGCCCTTGGGCGTGCCCTACCTGATCGCGGCGTTCGCCCTGCCGACCCTGGTGACCTTCTGGCCGTTGCTGTGGCTGGCCGTCGGCTATGTGCTGGTGCTGCTGGCCGATGCAGCCGACCACAGTCGCGTGCTGCGCTTTCAGGCTGTGGGTGGTTCGCGCTGGGGCATGCTGCTCGGCGGCGCGATCAGCCTGCTGTGCGCGCTGCTGGTGGCCGGCCTGGCCGGTGTGTTCACCCCGGGCCTCGACCCTGACCGCGGCGCGCCGTTCAGTGGGCAGGGGCCGGTGCAGATGGGCGATCCGTCGCTCGACCTGCGGCGCAACCTGCAGCAGCCGATGGACCGCCGGGTGATCAGCTACACCACCGGCCGCGACACCGGCTCATACCTGCGCATGACCTCGTTGCCGGCCTTCGACGAGACCGGCTTTCACCTCAACCCGATCGACCTGATGACCGGCTCGCTGCCGGCCCCCGAGGGCGCACCGGGCGGCCTGGCCCGGTTCACCATCGAGGTGGCCGTCGACGACTTCAACGCCGAATGGCTGCCGCTGCCCTACGCCCCGGCGGCCTTCACCGCCGACGGCGACTGGCGCTACGACCCGGTGTCTCTCAGCGTGCTGTCGGCCGGCCCGCAGCAGAAGCGAGCCACCAACGGCCTGACGTACTCGGCAACGGTGGTCGACGTGACGCCGACCCGCGCCGAGTTGTCCCGGGCCATCGCCGGACGGCCCCGCGACACCTTCACCGCCGCGCTGCCCGCCGACTTTCCCACCGAGATCGTCGAGATCGCCAGGCGAATCACCAGCGCGGCCAAAACCGACGGCGAGAAGGCGATCCTGCTGCAGGACTGGCTGCGCTCGTCGGTGTTCAGCTACAGCACCGAACCGGCGCCCGGCTCTGGCTACGAGGCGTTGACCCAGTTTCTGCTGGTCGACCGCAGCGGGTACTGCGAGCAGTTCGCCTCGTCGATGGCCGTGATGGCCCGGGCGCTGGGCATTCCGTCGCGGGTGGCCATCGGCTTTCTGCCCGGCCGGCAGGTGGGCGGTCAATACGAGGTGAACATTCGCGACATGCACGCCTGGCCCGAGTTGTTCTTCGCCGGGCTGGGCTGGGTGAGCTTCGAACCGACCCCGAGCGTCGCGACGCCGCCCACCTACACCGGTGCGGTGAACGCGTCCCCCTCCGCCAGCCCGTCCGCCAGCCCGACCCCCAGCCGCCCGACCGCGAGCGACGAGCCGAGCGCCGAGGCGTCCACCCCGGCCGACGACGAGCCGACCGTGATCACCGACGCGGACCTGTCGTGGCTGGGCTGGCTGGGCGCCGGCGTCGGGCTGCTGGTGGTGGCGCTGCTGCCCTCGTTGGTTCGTCGCGGACGGCGGGCGCGCCGGCTGGCGGCGGCCGCGCCGCGCGAGGCGGTCAGCGGGGCCTGGGACGAGCTGCGCGACAGCGTGTGGGACGCCGGCTACGAGTGGCCGCGCGGGTCGGCACGAAAGATCGGCGGCGAGGTGGCACGCACACTGCCCGACGACGCGGCCGCGGCGATGGGCCGGGTGGCGGTGCTGGTGGAGCGATCCCGCTACGCCGAGTCGGTGGGCGACACAGCAGGGCTGGGCGACGACGTCCGGCAGGTGCGGGTCGCGGTGGCAGAACGGGGCCGCGGCTGGTGGCGCAAGGTGCTGCCACGGTCGCTGTGGCGCGGATTCTGGTGGAAGGGCTGATCCGCTCGTCACACCGGTCGAGACACCTCTTTGGTTGCGTTTTGCTTCCGCGGAGCGGGGGCGCCCTCGCCTAACCGTCATCCCGGCGAACGCCGGGATCTCCCAACGTGAGTCCGCGTTTACGGCCCTGCGCCGCGGTGACCTCAATGGGCGCGCAGCAACGACTCAGGGCCGCGGCGCACGGGGTGAAATAGGGAGGATGCTTGGAGACCGGAGCTGAGGAGGCCTACTACTGGCCGCCCTCGTCTTGGCGACGGCGCCAGCGCTCTTCGATCTTGTCCATGAACGCCTTCTCGCCCTGCGGTGAGCGAGCGGTGGGGCGGCTGGCCGACACCTCGCCGACATGACGCCACGAGGTGACGGCGATCACGCTGGCGGCCAGCATGATGACGAAACCGGCGATGCTGAGGGCAGGGCTCACTTCCATGCCGCCGACCAAACAGGCGACACCGATCAGGAAACCGATACCGGCGATGGCCGCCCGGCGCCGGTGCAACCGGCGAGTGGTGGTACCGCGCAACGCATTGGCCAGCTTGGGGTCCTCAGCTTCGAGAGCCGCTTCCATCTGGTCAAGGAGTCGCTGTTCCTCCTCGGAGAGAGCCATGCCAACCTCCCTTCGGTTAGGCGCGTAAGACTCGAACGGATCAAGTCTAGGCGGGCGATTGTCCAAACGGAACAGTGCCCGTCGACTCTGCCGAAACGTCCGGCCCGACAGCGATTCAATACCACCGTCAGAATGCCCCAGCACCGGTGCCGAGGTGCCCGAATGCGCATGATTCGCGCCTGAACCTCAGGTCGAGAGGTGCAGTCGCCGTCGACGTTCAAGCTGCCGGGTCGGAAGCGAAGACAGGTCAATCAGGGACGTTTCGGCGCGTACCCGTGCCGAGTCAGCACCGCCCGCTGCACACCGTTCGGGCCGAACTTGCGCCGCACGGCGTCCGCGGCCAGTTCGGCTTCACGCCAGCCCCGGTCGGGGGCGTCCAGGGTGGGTTGGCAGTACGCCTTGTCGGCGTCCACCAGGCCCTCGACCCGAATGCCGACCCGGCGAATGCGGGGCCGTTCGAGGCCGAGTTTGCCGAGCAGCTTCATGGCCTGGGCGTGCAGTTCGTCGGTGGAGTCGGTGGGGCTGGCCAGGGTGAGCGAGCGCGAGATGGTGCGAAAGTCGGCGAACCGCAGGTTGAGGGTGACCACCCGGCCGAGCACCCCGGCCTGCCGCATGCGCCAGGCCACCGTGCCGGCCACCCGCAGCAGTTCGGCCCGAACCACCGCCGGGTCGTCGGTGTCACGGCTGAACGTCTCTTGGCAGCCGACGCCACGCTCGCCCGGCCGGGCGACCACCCGCCGTCCGTCACGACCCCAGGCGAGTTCGGACAACAGCGAGCCCTGATGCGGGCCGAAGGCGCGCCGCAGGGTGCCGGCCGAGGTGTTGGCCAGGTCGGCGACGGTCATGATGCCGAGCCGGTGCAGCTTGTCGGCGGTGGCCTCGCCCACACCCCAGATCTTGCCGACCGGCAGCGGGTGCAGAAACGACGTGACGTCGCCGGGCAGCACCTCGACCAGACCGTCGGGTTTGGCCTGACCCGAGGCGATCTTGGCGACGAACTTGGACGGGCCGATGCCGACCGAGCAGGTGATGCCCTGTTCGTCGGCCACCAGGGCGCGCAGATACTCACCGATCGCGCGTGGACTGCCGAAAACGCGCTGGCTACCCGTTACATCGAGGTATGCCTCGTCGATGGACGCGCTCTCGACGTGCGCGGTGACCGACTCGAAGGCGGCCACGATACCTGCCGACACCTCGCCGTAGGTGTCGAAATCGGGCGGCACGGCGACTGCCTGCGGGCACAACCGGCGGGCTCTGGACGACGGCATGCCGCCCTCGATGCCGAACGCGCGGGCCTCGTAGTTGGCGCTCAGCACCACGCCGCGCTCGGCGCCGCCGACGAACATCGGGCGGCCGAGGAGTTCGGGGCGGCGGCGCAGCTCGACCGAGGCGTAGAAGGCGTCCATGTCGATGTGCATGATCACCCGGTCGGCTCTGGTGGGGCCGCCGGGGTCGGACGGGGTGATCGGGTCGGTGGGCAGCGCGGGGGTGGATGGCAGCCAGTCCGACCACGACCGGCGGGGTGTAGCCGGCGGACGCTCGGTGAACGGCGGGGCGGTCATCGTCCGGAACTTCCGGGGCTGCTGTGCCACAGCTTGCGCGAGGTGATGCTCTCCCCCGCCGGCTTGACGTCGGCGTAGGGCGACTGCTGAAAGCCACTGGCGTGCACCAGCACCCGGCGGCGGCCCTCGGCGTCGCCCACGCCGAAACCGTCCGGCACCTCGGCCATCAACTCACGAACCCGTTGCAGGGCTTGGTCGCTGTCGCCGGTTTCGGTGAGCGATTGGGTGTAGAGGTTGTGCAGCACGGTGAGGTCCCAGGCGCCAGTGGCGCGCACCGACACCCCACGCGGGCCGGTGCGGCGCAGTTCGCCCCGCACCAGCAGCAGCCACGAGGCGAACACGGTGGCGGCGTAGGGGCCCTGGGCGTCTTCGAAGAAGGTGGCATCAGCCGGGCCGGTGGAGTCGTCGACGGTGAGAAAGACCACCCGTCGTCCGGAGCGCACCGGCGGCGTCTGGGTGGCCACCTTCACCCCGGCGATCAGCACCTCGCCCCGGCTGCGCCGGCTGAGCAGGTCGGCGGCGAAGGTGACGCCGATGGCGTCCAGGAACGGCAGGTAGCCGGTGAGCAGGTGCTTGCTGGCGTCCAGGCCGATGATCTCGAGTTCGGCGCTGAGCCGCTCGGAATCGCTCAACTCGGCCAGCCCGGTGGGGGTGACGTCGGCGGGCCACGGCTGGTCGAGCCTGTCGAGGCCCTTTTCGTCATCCCGGCGAACGCCGGGATCTCTCGTCGGCCACCGATCGTCCAGGCCTTCGGTGAAGTCGAGCGGCAACTGAATCTCTTGCGGTGCGACCGGCTTGGCGGTCTGCGCCTGGCGCCGGGCCTGCTCGCGCGGGTCGCCGCCGGTCTCGGCCGGACGAGGGGCGCTCAGCCCGCGGGCCCGTCCGTGCGCGCGCACGTGGGCGCGGTCGGCCCGCTCGAGGTCGGCGACGGCGAGCAGCAGGTCGCGGCGGGTGATCCGGCCGCGGCGACGCACGGCCGTCGGTGCTTCGATGCCGTAGAGGGCGTCGAACGCGCCGGCCAGCGCCAGCCGTTCGGTGATGTCGGACGGGTTGCCGGTGCGCTGCCAGAAGTCGGTCAGCGAGTGGTAGGGACGGCCGGCGACGATGCGGGCGATCTCGGCCTCGGTGATGCCCTTCACGTCGGCCAGCGACAACCGGATGCCGTAGCCGCGTCCGTCCGGCAGTCCGTCGCCGGGGGTGAGCCGCTTGCCGCGGGTCGGCAGGTCGGGCGTGGGCAGATCGGGGCGCGAGATTACGTCCGATTCGGCACCCCTGGGCGCCTGCTGAGCGCGGGGGGTGACCGCGAGTTTCTCCACCCGGTACGCCTCGTCGCTCACGTTCACGTCCAACCCCATGATCGTGATGCCGCACCGCCGCGCCTCTTCGAGGATCAGCCGCTTCGGGTACATGCCCGGGTCATGGGTGAGCACGCCGGCCAGAAAGTGCGCCGGGTAGTGCCGCTTCAGCCAGGCCGACTGGTAGGTGGGTAGCGCGAACGCTGCCGCGTGCGCCTTGCAGAAGCCGAACGACGCGAACGATTCCAGCACGAACCACACCCGGTCGACCACCGCTTGGCTATACCCGCGCTTCAGCGTGGTGGGCACGAACCAGCGCTTCACGTCGGCCTGCGAGTCGCGCTTGCCCAGCGCCCGTCTGGCCTCGTCGCCCTGGGCCAGCGTGCAGCCGGTCATGGTCGCGATGATCTGAATCACCTGCTCGTGAAACACCACCACCCCACCGGTCTCGGCCAGCGCCGGGGTCAGGTCGGGGTGCAGGTAGTGGGCCGCCTTCCACCCCTGCCGGGCCTCGAGAAACGGCACCACCATCTCTGACTTCACCGGCCCGGGCCGAAACAGCGAGATGTCGATGATGATGTCTGAGAAGTCCGACGGCCCGAACTTGCCGACCAGTTCGCGCTGGCCGGGCGATTCGATCTGAAAGCAGCCCAGGGTGACCGACTTGCCGATCATGTCGTAGGTCTGCGGGTCGTCGTAGGGGGCGAGCACGTCCACGTCGACCTCGACGCCCTCGACCCGGCGAATCTCGCTCAGGGCGTGCGCCATCGCCGACTGCATGCGAATGCCCAGCACGTCGAGCTTGAGCAGGCCGAGTTCTTCGACGTCGTCCTTGTCGAACTGGCTCATCGGAAAGCCGCCGAAGCTGGCCTCGACCGGGGTGCGGTCGAGCAGCGTGGTGTCCGATAGCAGCACCCCGCACGGGTGCAGCGCCACGTGCCGGGGCAGCCCGTCCAGCGATTCGACCAGCGAGAACAGCACGTCGAGCCGGCGCTCCCCCAGCCCGGCCGCGCGCAGCTCGGGCAGGTCGCGCAGGGCCGAGCGGGCGTCGGCGGCGCGAATGTGCGGAAACGCCTTGGCGATCGCGTCGATCTCACGCGGCGGCAGGCTGAGCGCAGCACCGACGTCGCGGATCGCGTGTCGGACGCGGTAGGTCTCCATCATCGCCACACAGGCCACCCGCTCGCCGCCGAAGACGTCGAGAATGGCGTCGTAGATCTCGGTGCGCCGGGCCGATTCGACGTCGATGTCGATGTCGGGCAGCACTTGCCGCAGCGGCGACAGAAAGCGTTCCATGATCAGCCCGTAGCGAATCGGGTCGACCCCCGAGATGCCAAGCAGGTAATTGACCAGCGACCCGGCGCCGGAGCCGCGGGCGGCGCAGCGAATGCCGAGCCGTCCGATCATCGCCACCACCTCGGCGACGGTCAGAAAGTAGGTGGCGAAGCCGAGGGTGTCGATGACGGCGAGCTCGTCGGCCAGCCGGGCGTCGATCGCCGGGGTGGACGTGCCGTAGCGGGTCGCGATGCCGGCCTCACAACGCAGTGTCAGCGCGGTCATCGCGTCGGGTGCGGTGCCGCGCACGTCGAGTACGTCGAACTCGGGCAGGTGGATCTCACCCAGCCCGATGTCGGCTTTGGGGTCGAGCCGGCAGCGGGTGGCGAGCATGCGGGTGTCGCCGATCAGGGCTTCGGCGTCGCGCCGGCCGGCCAGCCGGGCCACCTCGTCGGCCGCGGCCAGCATCTCTTTGCCGGTCTTGAGGTAGCCCTCGGCGTTGCGCCGGTCGATGTTGCGCGCGTCCAGCGGCACCAGCCGGCGCGAGGCGTCCAGCACGTCGAGGGTGGGCGCCAGGTGCTTGCCGGCCATCCGGACGGCGTTGGTGAGCACCCCGGTGATGCCGTTGGCGTCGGCGAAGCCGAGCATGCGTCCGGCCAGCGCGGCCGACCCGGCACCCTGGCCGGGGGTGTGCTGGTTGGTGACGGCGATGGCGAGCCGGTGCCGCTCGACCACGTTCAGCCAGCCGCGCAGCACCCGTTCGGCGTCGTCGGACGACCCGGACGCCAGGGCCCGGCCCAGGTCGGAGTCGTCGCCCAGCGTGACCACCAGGTCGTCGTGGCCGGCGATCAGCTCGGGCGTGCAGTGCGGCTTACCGCGCTCGCCGGCCAGATGCACCGCCGAGGTGAGCCGGCACAGCGACGCCCACCCCTTGCGCGAGGTGGCGAGGCTGACCGCACGAGAGCCGTCGGCCATGGTGTGATCGACCCCGACCACCGGTGCGATGCCGGTGCGCTGGCAGGCACGAGCGAACTTGACCGCGCCGTAGAGGCCGTCGCGGTCGGTGATGGCGAGGGTGTCCATCTCGGCGTCGGCGGCGGCCGCGACCAGCGCCGCCGGCTGGGACGCCCCGTAGCGCAGCGAATAGCCGGACGCCACGCGCAGGTGCACGAACGGGTCGCTCATGATGCGGTTCGTCCGGCCGGCGCCAGTTCGGCTGTGGTGGAGATCCCGGCATCCGCCGGGATGACGGACGGTGGCGCCGCAGGTTCGGGCCGTGAAATGACGCCCGATTCGGCACCCCTGGGCGCCTGCTGAGCGTGGGCGGCGTCCACATCGGACGTAATCTCGCGAGCGATCCGCGGAGTAGAGGTCTCGAGAAGCTCGACCAACGCGGCGCGGCGCAACCGCGAGGCCACTTGATCGTGAAACAGCCGGACGTCACGCAGCAGGTCGTCGGCCTCACGGACGCCGACCAACGCCACCGCACCTGCCTGCACGGCCTGCCGCTTCAGTGCCGAGAAGCCGAAGAAGCCGGCCCATTCGGCGTACTCGGGGGCCACCTCGGCGAGCACCTGCCACACGTCACGAGGCCCGGCAGACCGGCGGCGCGGAACGGTGCGATACGCCAGCACCACCGCGGCCACCCGCAGGGCGGCCACATGACCGAGCAGATAACGCTGAGCGGGCTGCTCGGCCAGTTCGGCCTCGGTCAACGCGGCGACCGCGCCGGTCAGGTCGGCGGGCCCGACGGGAGCCGGCGAAGGGGTCGGCAGAGCGGTCATCAGTCGACCACCGTGCGCAGCCGCCACGCTCCACTGCCCCACGACCGGGCCAACTCGTACACCCCGGACGTGCCCAGCCTGCCGTCGGCGGCGACCACCCGCCAGATCTCTTGCTCGCCCAGCAGATCGTCGTCGCCGTCGGCCGTGACGTCGGCGATCGTGCCGTCGCCGCGGGCGGCCCGCACCTGGGTGGAGTTCCACCAGTCGGCGGTCTCGACCCAGCGGGTCTGCAGCTCGATCACCTTCCACAGCCGGCGCCTCCACAAGAACTGCGCCGGGCCCTCGTCATCGCCCACCAGACCCTGGCGAACCTCGATCGCCTCGTCGTATCTGCGCACGCCAAACCCCCGTGAACACCGTGGCTGAACGATCGGGGAATGCGCGACCCCGGTGCGGACGGGGGTCGAGGTCCGTCCGCACCGGGGAGCTGAGAGCCCTTCCCCGACTCGATATCGAACAAACGTTCGACTTGATCCAGTCTGCCCGTCCCCTTCCCGTCCGTCAAGAGCCTTCGGCGATGTGCGTGTTCGCCAGAAGATCGCGGACGAAGGACGGAGGCGCCCCGCAGGTCAGTCTCACCGGACCCGCGGCCCATGCCCGTACGCCACGCCGTCCACGACCTGCGGACTCCAACGCCCTGAGATCTTTAGCGTTAAAGACGACTGGGTCGGTTAATCTCTGTAACGTTAAAGTTCACCATGGATACCAGACGCCGAGAAGGGGCGCCACCAGCAGGAACCGCTGACGAGTAACGCGAGGAGGGTCGAGATGAGAGTCACCATGAAAGACGTCGCAGACGTCATGGGCGTCTCGGTGATGACCGTCTCGAACGCCTTCAACCGGCCCGATCAGCTGTCCGTCGACCTGCGTGACCGCATTCTCGTGAGGGCTCAGAAGATGGGCTACGGCGCACCCAACGCCGCCGCCCGCAACCTGCGCCAAGGCCGCACCAACTGCTACGGGGTGGTCTTCTCAGAGAGCCTGAACTATGCGTTCAGCGACCCCTACTCGGTGCTCTGGCTCAGCGGCCTCAGCCAGTCGCTCGAGCAGGCCGGCAAGACCATGATGCTGTTGCCGGTCTCGCAACCGTCGCCGGCCAACCTCGACCTGGTCCGCCGGGCCAGCGTGGACGGCATCGCCGGGCTGTGCGCCTCGGGCCCGGTGCTCGAGGTGGCCAAGCAGACCGGTCTACCGGTGGTCACCACGGCCCTGGCCGGCGCGGACGGCTCGTGGGTCGCCATCGACGACCACGCCGCCGGCAGGCAGGTCGGCCGGCACGTCCGGCGGCTCGGTCATCGCGACGTCGCCCTAGTGGTCGAACAGGTGATGCCGATCCACGACGCCGACCCGATCGAACAGTCGCTCGCCGACTACCGGGTCAAGCTCGACGACTACCGCCACCAGGGCCTGTACGACCTGTGGGTCAGGGTCGACGGCCTGATCAGTGGCCTGGGCGATCGGCTCGACCTGCGCGTGGTCAGCGCAGGGCTGAACTCGCGCCGCTCCGGACGGCTCGCAGCCGAACTGCTGCTCGACCAACTGGCCCGACCCACGGCCATCGTGTGCGTCAGCGACGTGCTCGCCTTCGGTGTGCTCGACGCCATGCACGACCGTGGCCTGGTGCCCGGCCGGGACGTCACGGTGATCGGCTTCGACGACCTGCCCGAGGCCGAACGGCAGGGCCTGACCACCATTCACCAACCCATTCACGACAAGGGCCGGCTGGTCGGCGAGCTGCTGCTCGACCCGGCCCAAGGCCCGCGGCAGGTGACCCTGCCGCACACCCTGATGGTGCGTGCCACCTCGGCTCCACCCCGCTCGAACTGACCCTCTCACCAACCGATCTGCGCCACCTCGTGGCGAGAGCCATGCCTCGAACGACCCGAAAGGAACCCGATCATGTACCTCGTGCTCAACTCCACCGATGCCGCCCGCCTGCAGAACCGCAGCGCCCTGCCCGACTCCCCCGTGGTCGCCCAGCTGGCCCGCACCGCCCGCCGCGACCTGCTCGCCGACCTGACCCAGCGGCTCACCGCGACCCTGCGCCGCACGGCCGGCCGGTCGACCGGTCACCGTCCGGGCCGGGTGGCGCTCTCGCACTGACCCGCATCGCCAGAGCCGAGCGGACGCGTCCGCTCGGCTCTGGCACGCTTGGCCCATGGAGATGCTCCCGCTCGCGTTCACCGGCGGCTGGGCCAGCGGCATCAACGCCTGGGCGACGGTGCTGGTGCTCGGCCTGCTGGGCCGGTTCGCGGGCGTCGAGGGCGTTCCGGCCGGCTTCGAGCGCACCGACGTGCTGATCGTGATGGCGGTGCTGGCGATCGTCGAACTGGTCGCCGACAAGATTCCCTACCTCGACTCGGCGTGGGACGTGGTCTCGACCGTCATCCGTCCCATCGCCGGGGCCACCATCGGCGCCCTGATCGCGGGCCAGAACGGCGACCTCGGCACCATTGCGCTGGCCTCGGTCGGCGGCATCACCGCCCTGCTGTCGCACCTGGCGAAGGCGAGCCTGCGGCTGGCGATCAACACCTCGCCCGAACCGGTGACCAACATCACCGCCTCGACGGTCGGCGACCTGTCGCTGGTCGGCGTGCTGTCGCTGGCGGCGCTGTACCCGGTGGCCGCCGCCGTCATCGCCGCGGTGCTTCTGCTGATCACCATCGTGGTGGCGCTGCTGGTGTTCACCCGGGTGAGGCGCGGCTGGCGCACCTACCAGACCTGGCGCGCTCGGCGCCGTGCCGACACCGGCCCCGGAACCGGAACCGCATGAGCGAGGCGCCCATCGCCGTCATCGGCGGCTCGCTGGCCGGGCTGGCCGCAGCGGCTCGGCTGGCCAAGCAACGCCACCGGGTGGTGCTGTTCGAGGCCGGCGACACCCTCGGCGGCCGCTGGGCACAGCCGGGTGTGTTGCCGCCCGTCTTCACGCTGCCGGCCCCGTGGCGCGACCTGTTTCGCAAGTCGGGCCGTCCGTTCGACGCCGAACTGGCCCGCACCGGGCACGCCCTGGTGCCGGCGCCCCCGGCCGTCCACCACTTCGCCGACGGAGGCACGCTCACGCTGCCCACCGACCGCGGCGATCAGTGGGCCGCGCTCACCGCCGCGTGGGGCCGTCCGGCCGCCACCCGCTGGCGCGACCTGTTGGACGACCTCGACGAACGCTGGCAGATTCTGCGACGGCTCGGATTGGAGGACGAGTTCACCGACGCCGACCTGACCCCGCAGCGGCGTGCGCGACTCGGCCTGAACCACTCCGTCAAGCACCTGGCCCGCGGCATCGACCACCCTCAGGCCGCCGCACTCATTCGCTCGACTGCGTGGCGAATCGGCTCAGACCCCGCCCGCACCCCAGGGTTCGTTGCGGTGCGGCTGGCGCTGGAGCGCACCTTCGGACGCTGGCAACTCACCCGCGACGGCGCACCCGTGCCGGGCACCGACCTGCTCGATCTGCTGGCCGCCCGGCTCACGCTCAGGGGCGTCGAGTTTCGGTTGGGCGAGCCGGTCACGGCGTTGCGGCCGGGGGTCGTAGTGACCGAAGGCGGCGAGGTCGCCGTGCGGGCGATCGTGACTGCGGTGAACCCGTGGGAGCACCGACACCTCACCGGCCAGCCCGAGCCCTGGTGGCGGCGCACCAAACCGGCTTTGGCGCCCCGGGTGCGCGTCAGCTCTGCAGACAGTGTGAGTTCGGGTACGGCAGACGATGCCCAGACTCACACTGTCTTCGCCGGGGGTGGGCCGAAACCTGGAACCGTCCCCGAGTTATGGCCCAATGTGGTCGAAACGGTCATCCATGGCCCCTCAGGGCCGCGGGTCGAGTACCGGCTGCCGGGGCAGGTGATCACCCATGACTTCACGCGCGCCGAGGCCGAGCCCGGTTTCGGCACCCGCTGGACATCTCCCCGCACTTGGCTGCAACTGCCCCCGCTGCGCACCGGCGACCCGAGCACGGTCACCGCCAGCGCGTCCAGCCGCGGCGGTAACGATCCCTGGGCGCAACTGCTCAGCGGCGCGTTGGCCACCTACGTGCTGCACGAGAACCTGACGGGGGCCGACATTCGTCCGACCAACAAGGCGATGCGGCCCTGATCCTTGCGGTGCCGGCGTCGAGTTGCGCCACGACCCGGGTTGCGCTGCAGTCCGCCTCACCAAGGCAAGCAACCCTCCAAACCCGTCGCCATTTCACGGTGCTCACGGACGATTGCCCCGGCACCCGGGCGCAACGCGGCGGGATCTGCACCCCAGGCATGGCGGATGGGGATCCCGGCGTTCGCCGGGATGACGAACCGAACTGACGAAGGGGTGCCCTACAGCAGGATCATCACCAACAGCAGAATCGCCACAGCGATGCCCGTACCCAACCCGGCGGCCAACAGCATCGGTGCCTTGATCCCGGCGGACTTCGCCGGCATCAGTTCACCCGGGGCTGTGTTGCCGCTCTCGATCACCGCCGGCACGGCGAACGTGTCCTTGGCGGGCAGTTTGGCGACCACACCGGCCACCTCGCCCAGTGTTTGCGCGGCGAACACCTGATCGAGCATCGTGCGGTAGTCGTCGGTGTCGATGCCGCCGCTGGCGAACTCGGCGTTCAGCCGCTCGGCCAGTTGCTCGCGCTCGGTGTCGTCCAACGGCTCCAGCGGCCGGGAGCGGTACTTCGACGAGATCGGCAGGTTGTCCACCCACCCAGGCTAGCCGGGCACCACACAACCCGGGCCGGTCACCGCTGTTCGCGGGCGCAGTCGACACACCAGGGTGTTGCCGGACGAATCGACAGCCGTCCGTTCGCGATTCGGGCACCGCACGAGACGCAAATGCCGTAACTGCCGTCACGAACGCGTTGCTCGGCGGCGTCGACGGCCGACAGTTGCCGACGGGCCGCGGCGATCAGGGCCGCCACCTGTTGCCGGTCGGCGGCGATGGTGATGCCCTCGGTGTCGTGTTCGTCGTCGAGGTTGCTGTCGCGCGCGGCCTCGACGATGTCGTCGAAGGTCGCACCGAGCCGGTCGAGCCGCGCCAACACATCGGCGCGTTCCGTCGCCAAGGCCTTCGCAGCGTTCATCGACTCAGTCTATGAGGGTCGTACACGCAGGGGTTGCTTGGCTGAATCGCGCGAGAAGGAGCGTGGTCTCGACAAGCTCGACCAAGGACGCGTTCGACCAACGACACCCCCACGGTCTCGACAGCTCGATCGACGGACCACCTGACCATGCGTAAAGCGGAGCGGAGACGCCCCTGTCAGGGCGTGGTCGGGCGTTTGCACACTGCGAGGCGTTAGCCGAGCAGTCCGGCAAGGGCGGGACAGGGGCGGCTCCGCTACGCGGAAACACAAGGAACCAAAGGGTCTCGACAGGCTCGACCAGCGGTCAGTCGAGCACCGTCATCTCGACCTCGACGTACAGCTCGGACGCTCCGCCGCCCGAATAGATGCCCCGCAACGGCGGCACGTCGGAGTAGTCACGACCGATGCCCACCTCGACGTGAAACTCGCCGGGGGCGGAGTCGTTGGTGGGGTCGAGGCCAAGCCAGGCACCGTCCCAGTACTGCAGCCAGGCGTGCGACTCGGCGGTGCGTGGTTCGCCGGGCATCGGGTTGGCGGACGGCATCAGGTAGCCCGACACGTAGCGGGCCGGAATGCCCACGCAGCGCAGCGCGCCGATCGCCACGTGCACCATGTCTTGGCAGACGCCGGCGCCGGCGGTCCAGACGTCACGCGCCCGGGTCTGCACGTGCGTGACGCCCGGCACGTACCGCACTCGGTCACGAATACGCTCGACCACGGCCGCAACAGTCTCGGCCGGGCTCGCGTCGCCCGCCACCGCGCGGGCGAACCCGCACAGTTCGTCGCCCGGATCGACGTGCTCGCTGACCGCCAGCATCTCGGTCATGGTGTCGGTGAACGTGTCGTCGCGCAGCTCGTCCCAGGTCACGCCGGGCGCCACCTCGGGCGGCCGGGTGACCTCGACCGTCGCGGTCGATGTCACCCCCAGCCGCGAGTGCCGCTCGCGGATCTCGAACGCGGTCACCCGGGTGCCCCAGTAGTCGGTGTAGTTGAGCACCCACGGATTGGGCTGAATGTCGATGCGCGAGTTGATCACCCACTGCTCGCGGGTCGAGCGCGGGGTCATGCGCACCTCGTTGTGCGAGCCCAGCACGTTCTCGGGGTAGCTGTACCCGGTGTGGTGCACGATGCGAATCTGCCTGGTCACTGCTCGCCTCCCCGCCACACGGCCGCCGTGGCCCCCTCGAAGTACCGCTGGCTGATCGCCGTGCTGGCCTGGTTGCACACCCACTGCAGGTCGGCCATGCGGCTGGGCAGGTCGTAGAGCACCTCGCCGGGCGGACGGTACTCGAGTGCCGCCCGGGCCGTGCCCAGCAACCGCTGCGCGTCGTCTTCGATGCCGGCCCGGCGTTCGGTCTGGCCCAACTCGGCCAGCGCCTGCTCGGCCGCGGTGAGGGTGTGCACCAGCGAACGCGGAAACAGCCGGTCGAGCAGCAGAAACTCGGCGGCGTCACGATCGGTGGTGACGCCGCCGTAGGTGCGCACGAACGCATGGTGGGCGCCGCAGCCGCGCAGCACGTTGTTCCAGGCGCTCTGCGAGCCCGACGTGATGGACGCCGACTGAATCAGCCGGGCGGTCATGTCGGCCCGCTCGATCGAGCGGCCCAGCACCAGGAAGTGCCAGCCCTCGTCGTGGCTCATGGTCGAGTCGGCGGTGCCCGAGATGACCGCGCAGCGTTCCCTGATGAACTTGAACGCGGTGGCCGGCCGCATGCGCTGCAGCCGTCCGCCGCGCACCGCGTTCCAGGTGGTGTTGATCGACTCCCACATCTCGGTGCTGACCGTCTCGCGGGCCCGCCGGGCCGACTCGCGCGCCCCGCCCAGGGCGGTGGCCACCGAGGCGGGCGCCTCGTCGTCGTAGCAGAGGGCGGTGAGCACGTACTGGGCGTCGGCGGTGCGGCCCTCGGGCGGCGGGTAGCCCATCACCTCGAGCAGCGATAGTCCCGCCGCCTCTTGGTCGACGGTGGGGTCGTCGAGCAGCAACTGCAGGTGCACCTCGACGATGCGGCAGGTGTCTTCGGCCCGCTCGAGGTAGCGGCCGATCCAGAACAGCGACTCGGCGATGCGGCTCAGCATGACGCCTCCGTCGGCTTCGGTGCGGCGTCCGTCGAGCCGGCCACAACGCGTCCGGGGGTCTCGACAGGCTCGACCGGCGGATCGTCCGAACGGGCCTGCTGTTGCTGCTCCTGCTGCTGCTGATGGCCCTCGACGCCGATGTCGACCAGCGGGACGCCCATCGGCGTCACCTGCGGCCGGGCCTTCTTGCGCTGGCCCCGGACGCCGTCGCGGGCCAGCACCCAGGTGTCTTTCGAGCCGCCGCCCTGCGAGCTGTTCACGATCAGCTCGCCCTCGGGCAGCGCCACCCGGGTCAGGCCGCCGGGCAGCACGTAGATGCCGCTGCCGCTGTTCACCGCGAAGGGTCGCAGGTCGACGTGCCGGGGCCGCATCTTGCCGTCGATCATGGTCGGCACCGTCGAGAGCTGGACGACCGGCTGCGCGATCCAGCCGCGTGGGTTGGCCAGCACGTCGCTGCGTAGCTTGTCGAGCTTGCGCTGGCTGGCCGCCGGGCCGATCACGATGCCCTTGCCGCCGGAGCCGTCCACGGGCTTGAGCACCAGTTCGTCCAACCGGTCGAGCACCTCTTCACGGCTGTCGGGGTCTTCCATGCGCCAGGTGTCGACGCCGGGAATGATCGGCTCTTCGCTGAGGTAGTAGCGAATCAGGTTGGGCACGTAGGTGTAGATCAGCTTGTCGTCGGCCACACCGTTGCCCACGCAGTTGGCGAGCGTCACGTTGCCCGCGCGCACCGCGTTGATCAGCCCCGCGCAGCCCAGCATCGAGTCGGAGCGGAACGTGGCGGGGTCGAGAAACTCGTCGTCCAGGCGGCGGTAGATCACGTGCACCGGGCGCAGACCCTGGGTGGTGCGAATCGAGACGCGGCCACCTCGGCACACCAGGTCGCGTCCCTCGACCAGCTCGACGCCCATCATGCGGGCCAGCAGCGCATGCTCGAAGTAGGCCGAGTTGTAGACGCCCGGTGTGAGCACCACCACGGTCGGGTCGCTGATGCCGTGCGGGGCAGCGGCGCGCAGGGCCGCCAGCAGTTGCAGCGGGTACTGCTCGACCGGCCTGATGCGGTGCCGGCTGGTCACCTCGGGCAGCGCCGAGAACATCGCCCGCCGGTTGGTCATCACGTACGACACCCCGGACGGCACCCGCACGTTGTCTTCGAGCACCCGGAAGGTGCCCTCGTTGTCGCGAATCAGGTCGATGCCCGACACGTGCACGCGCACCCCGTTGGGCGGTACCACCCCGTGCATCACGCGGTGAAAGTGCGGCGAGCTCACCACGACCCGACGCGGAATGACCCCGTCGTCGAACACCTTGCCGTAGCTGTAGACGTCGGCGAGAAACGCCTCGAGGGCCCGGACGCGCTGGGCGACCCCGGCCTCGATCACGGCCCACTCGTCGGCCATCAGAATGCGCGGCACGATGTCGAGCGGGAACGGACGCTCCTCGCCGCCGATGTCGAAGGTGACGCCCTGGTCGAGATAGGTGCTCTTGAGATAGTCGGCGCGGCCGCGCACCTCGTCGGCCTCGAGCTTGCCCATTTGCCGCAACGCCGCTGAGTACGCCGCCCGGACGCCCTCGTCCGAGATCATCTCGTCGAACGCGGGCCCCGAGGCCTGATAGTCCGAGAACAGTTCACTCACGGGGGTCAGGGTATTGCCGTTTTGTTTCACGCCGGTATCGAACGGGCCAGGAGTCTGAAATCCACGGGCGACCGCGCACGACACGCGCATCCGGGAGCGATCTGGTGCGAGTCACCCGTACGAAGTCAGAAATCGAGCCGGCACGGGGGCATAGCTCGGTCAGGAGTTGTTCTCGCTGGTGTTGATCACCCCGTTGACCCGTGGGCTCGGCGGAGCCGTCAGGCCGGGTCGGTTCCGGACGATCCGCGGCGGTAGTTGCGGCCGTCGGCGTCGCGCTTCAGCACACCCGCGTCGACCAGGTACCGGCGCAGGGCGACGGGGTCGTCGGCCAGGGCAGCGAGCCGTCGGGTGAGCTCTTTCTCGTCGAGCAGCTCGGTGTCGTGCATGGCCCGCTCAGCCAGCCAGCCGAACACCTCCAGCCGGTCGCGTTGTGTGCGCGGCAGCGTGTCGAGGCGTCCGTCGTTGAGAAAGCGCTCCGGGCCGGTCGCGCGTTGCACCGGGCGGGCCTGCAACAGCGTGCTGAACGGGTCGCCGGGGTGCACCACGCCATCGGTCACCACCGCGAGCCCCGCCCCGGTCAGCGCCGTCAGCCGGCGCCGGTCTGCGGCGTCGAGAGCTTCGAAGCGAATCGGGTCGCCGCTCGCGGCGAGCACCAGGCGGGCGTACAGCAGGCGTCGGCCGGGGTCGGCCAGGGTGGCGGCCACCCGGCGCCAGTGCGGCGGCTCTGACATGGCCCCTATCCTGCCAGCGCCGGCGCTGGCAGCAACGTCATAGACTGTGCGCCGGATCAGAGGGGAACCGAATGAATTTCCGGCACGTGCAGGCGCCCACGGCAGTGGTGATGGTGCGTCCGCATCGGTTTCGGGTCAACTCAGAGACCCTGGCCGACAACGCCTTTCAGTCCCTGGTCGAGCTGACGCTGAGCGACGACCGCATCGCGGCCATGGCCCGCGACGAGTTCGACGGCTGCGTCGAGGCGCTCACCGGGGCCGGCGTGACCGTGCACGTGTTCGACGACTTCGGCCAACTCGACACCCCCGACTCGGTGTTTCCCAACAACTGGTTCTCGACCCACCACGGCGGCCGCATCGCCATCTACCCGATGTTCGCCCCCAACCGGCGGCGCGAGCGCCGCGCCGACGTGATCGAACTGCTCAAGAGCACCTACCGGGTGCAAGAGGTGATCGACTACTCGGGGCTCGAGTACGACAACCTGTTTCTCGAGGGCACCGGCGCCATGGTGCTCGACCACCTCGAGCGGGTCGCCTACGTGGCCAACTCGTTTCGAGCCGATCCGGTGATCCTGGAACGTTTCTGCACCGCCTTCGGATACGAGCCGATGGCGTTTCCGACCGCCGGGCCCGACGGCCGTCCGATCTACCACACGAACGTGCTGATGGGCATCGCGTCGGAGTACGCGCTGGTGTGCCTGGCCGCGATCAGCGACGAACGGCGGCGCGACGAGGTGGCCCGGCGACTGGGCGACAGCGGACGCACCGTGCTCGACCTGACCTTCGGCCAGGTCGCCGACTTCGCCGGTAACACCATCGAGTTGACCGGCTCGTCCGGACGGCTGCTGGCCCTGTCGCAGCGCGCAGCGGCGGCCCTGACCGATGAGCAGCGGTCGGTGATCGAGCAGTCGGCGACCCTGCTGCCGCTCACCGTGCCGACCATCGAGTACGCGGGGGGCTCGGTGCGCTGCATGATCGCCGGCGTTCACCTCACGCCGCGCTGAGCGAGGTCTCGATAAGCTCGACCAACGACGGTCAGTCGCCCAGCGGCCCGAACTTGGCGCCGAGCGCCGTCAGCTCGGCCTCGCCGCCGTCCTCAGCGGTCAGCACCCACAAGCCGTTGCGGGTGATCGCCACGGTGTTCTCCCAATGGGCGGCGCGGCTGCGGTCGCGGGTGGCCACCGTCCAGTCGTCGTCGAGGGTGACGGTGGAATCTCCGCCCAGGGTGAGCATGGGCTCGATCGCCAGGCACATGCCCTGCACCAGCAAGGGTCCGCGCCCGCGCTTGCCGTAGTTGGGCACGTCGGGGTCTTGGTGCATGGCCGAGCCGATGCCGTGCCCGGTGAACTCGCGGACGACGCCGTAGCGTCGCGGCTGCCGCCTCACGTAGCCCTCGATGGCGGCCGAGATGTCACCGATGCGGCCACCGATGCGCATCGCCGCGATGCCCTGCCACATCGACTGACGGGTCACCTCGCTGAGTTGTGCGTCGTCGGGTCGCGGCTCGCCGATCACGAAGCTCACCGCGGCGTCGCCGTGCCAGCCGTCGACGATCGCACCGAAGTCGACCGACACCAGGTCACCGGGCTGCAGTACCCGTTCGCCCGGGATGCCGTGCACGATCTCGTCGTTCACCGAAATGCAGGTCACCGCCGGAAACGGCGGCACCCCGAAACCCGCACCGTAGTTCAGAAACGACGAGGTGGCCCCCTGCTCGGCCAGCAGGTCACGGGCCAGTCGATCGAGGTCTCCGGTGGTCAGGCCGGCGCGGGCCACGTCGCGCAGCGCCGCGAGCGTGCGCGCCACGACGAGCCCGGCACGCCTCATGACGAGGATCTGCTCGGGCTTCTTGATCTCAATACCGACGGCCACGCGTCAGCGCCCGAGGCGCTCGGCCAGCGCCCCCAGCACGCGCTGCGACACCTCGTCCACGGTGCCCATGCCGTCCACCTCGATCAGGAGGCCGCGCGTGCGGTACACGTCCAGCAGCGGGTCGGTCTGCTCGTGGTAGACCTCCATCCGGTGGCGGATGGTCTCTTCGTTGTCGTCCGGACGGCCCTCGATCTCGGCGCGCTTCAGCATGCGGTCGACGATCGCATCCTCGTCGGCGGTCAGTGAGACGACCGCCTTGAGCGTGAAGCCGTGCGCGTCCAGTTCCTCGTCCAACGCCTGGACCTGACCGAGGGTGCGCGGAAATCCGTCCAGCAACCAGCCGCCCTTGGCATCTTCTTCTTTGAGCCGATCGACGACCACCTGGACGCTGAGGCTGTCGGGCACGTAGCCCCCGTCGGCGATGATGCGCTTGATGCGCTCACCGAGTTTGGTGCGATTGGTGATCGCCAGCCGAAAGATGTTGCCGGTGGAGATCGCCGGAATGCCGTAGTGCTCGCCGATGATGGCGGCCTGGGTTCCCTTGCCCGCGCCAGGCGGGCCCATGATCAACAGTCGCATTCGCGCCCCTCGCCCGTGAGTTACCGCAGGAATCCTTCGTAGTTGCGTTGCTGAAGCTGGCTCTCGATCTGTTTGACCGTGTCAAGGCCAACTCCGACCACGATCAGGATGCTAGTGCCACCGAAGGGGAAGTTGTTCTGTGCATTGAAAAATATGAACGCGATCGCGGGAATCAGCGAGATGACGGCCAGGTACAGCGAGCCGGGAGCGGTCAGACGCGACAGCACGTAGGCCAGGTACTCCTCGGTCGGCTTACCGGCGCGGATGCCCGGAATGAAGCCGCCGTACTTCTTCATGTTGTCGGCGACCTCTTCGGGGTTGAAGGTGATCGCCACGTAGAAGTAGGTGAAGGCGATGATCAGCACGAAGAAGATGGAGTTGTACCACCAGCCGGTGCCGCGCACCAGGTGGGTCTGAATCCACGACGACACCGGGTTGTCGGGCTGGAACTGGGCGTACAGCACGGGCAGGTACAGCATCGAGCTGGCGAAGATCACCGGAATGACGCCGGCCTGGTTCACCTTCATCGGAATGTAGGTGGTGGCGCCGCCGAACAGTCGCCGGCCGACCATGCGTTTGGCGTACTGCACCGGAATGCGGCGCTGCGCCTGCTCGATGAAGATGACGCCCAGCATGACCAGCAGGCCGATGGCCAGCACGGTGGCGAAGGCCAGCCAGCCGGCCGCGCCCTCGCGGCTCTCTTTGATGGCCCACAGCGAGGCGGGGAACTGGGCGGCGATCTGGGTGAAGATCATCACCGACATGCCGTTGCCGATGCCGCGTTCGGTGATCAGCTCACCCATCCACATGATCAGCGACGTGCCCGCGGTCATGGTGAGCACCATCACCGAGATCGCGAAGATGCCCTTGTCGTACACGAGGTCGCGGGTGCAGCCCTGGAACAGCTGGCCGTTGACCGCCAGCGTCACGAACGCGGTGGCGTTCAGCACGGCCAGCACCAGCGTGAGGTAGCGGGTGTACTGGGTGATCTTGGCGGTGCCGGCTGCGCCCTCTTTCTTCAGCGTCTCGAGCCGGGGAATCACCACGGTGAGCAACTGCAGAATGATGCTGGCGGTGATGTAGGGCATGATGCCCAGCGCGAAGATGGCCAGCTGCAGCAGGGCACCACCCGAGAACAGGTTGATCATCGAGTACAACCCCGCGTTGCTGCCGGTGGTCGCCTCGAGCCGGCACGCGTTCACGTTGACCATGTTCACGTTGGGCGTGGGGATCACCGAGCCGAGCCGGAAGATCGCCAGGATCGCGATGGTGAACAGGATCTTGCGGCGCAGGTCTGGCGTTCTCAGCGCGTTGACGAAGGCCGACAGCATCCGACCAGTACTCCTCACATGTGGTGCTCGCACGCGAGAGCCGCGCACAACCTGGGAAACTCTACCAAGTTCTCGGCGTCGCCTTTTCGCGCGCCCTCAGGGGTGCCACTAAACCGACCAGTCGTCGGTGCTCGGCGCCTCGGCCAGCGACGGGCGCGGCCCAACCCGGGCGGCCATGGCGGCCAGACCCTGAGCCACCTGGGCCCTGGACGCGATGCGCGCCGTTTCGCCGTCACCGGCGGCGATCGCCCCCGCGATGCGCCGGTAGCGCTCGGCCCACACCAAGCCCGGCTCGACGCTCACCTTCGGGTCAAGGCGCTGCACCAGCCGCACCATGCCTGAGAACCCGGCGAACAGTTCGTTGGCGGTGGCTCGCAGCAGCAGCGTGTTGAAGTCGAGTTCTGCCTCAGCGGTGGCGCCCCGGTCTGCCTGCCGGCTGGTGCGCACGATCTCGTCGGCCAGTTCGATCAGCCGCTGCCGCTGCTCGGGCGTGGCGTTGCGGGCCGCCAGTTCGGCCGCCATCGGCTGCAGGGACGCTCGCAGTTCGGTGACGTCGAGCAGCACCCGGTCGTGTTCGGCGCCGCGCAGCCGCCAGCGCACCACCAGTGGGTCGAGCACGTTCCAGTTGGTGCGGGAACGAATCGTGATGCCCACCCGACGGCGCGAGCGCACCATGCCCAGCGACTCCAGAATGCGCATGATCTCGCGAGCGACCGTGCGCGACACCATGAAGCGCCGCTCGAGGTCGGCCAGGGTGAGCACCGAGCCGACCGGGTGCCGTCCGTCGACGATCTCTTGCCCGATCTCGTCGAGTGCTGCCTGGTGCAACTGGGCGGAGGCCATGGGGGTGTCCTTTGTGGGTTCAGTTCAGAATAGCGGCGGCGTCGATCGTCTGCTGGCGCAGGGTGACCCCGGCGGTGTGCGTCCAGACATCCTTGGCGCGAGATGGGAACCGTCCCCAACTCGCGCCACCCAAGCGGGACGGAGCTGACTTTCGTCCCAGGACGGTGGGGACGAAAGTCAGCTCCGTCCCGCTTTCGTCCCGAGCCTGCTTCCTCCCAGACGGCGATCTCGAGATCGCTGCGTGCTTTCAGCTGAGCGAAAGGATCTCGGGCTGCAACACGAAATCATCGGGCACTTCCCGAAAGTCCCCAGCGATCTCGAGATCGCCGAACCCCCGGTTCACCCCGGACGGCTCCCCTCCCACGACCACGCACGACAAACGGGACGACCCGGAGGTCGTCCCGTTCGAGCGTTCTGCGATCAGAGCTGGGTGGCGGTGCCGCCCGCGGCCTCGATCTTGCTCTTGGCCGAGGCCGAGAACGCGTTCGCGGTCACAGTGAGGGCCACGGAGAGCTCGCCGTTGCCGAGCACCTTGACCAACTGGCCGTCGCGGACCGCGCCCTTGGCGACCAGCTCGTCGACGCCGACCTCGCCACCCTCGGGGAACAGTTCCGCCAGCTTGGCGACGTTGACCACCTGGTACTCGACCCGGAACGGGTTCTTGAAGCCACGCAGCTTGGGCAGCCGCATGTGCAGCGGCATCTGCCCGCCCTCGAAGTTCTCGGGCATGTTCTTACGCGCGCCGGAGCCCTTGGTGCCACGGCCCGCGGTCTTGCCGCGCTTGCCGCCCTCACCACGACCCACCCGCACCTTGTCGGTCTTCGCGCCCGGGGCCGGACGCAGGTGGTGCAGTTTCAGTGCTGCCATGTCAGTTGACCTCCTCGACGGTCACCAGGTGCGGGATCGCCTTGGCCATTCCGACGAGTTCGGGACGGTCTTCGATCACCACCGAGTCACCGATGCGCTTGAGACCGAGCGAACGCAGGGTCTCGCGCTGGTTCTGCTTACGACCCACGCCGGACTTGACCTGGGTCACCTTGAACGTTGTCATCAGTGGTTCGCCTCCTCACGGGCGCGCAGCAGCGCGGCCGGGGTGACGTCCTCGACCGACAGCCCGCGACGCTTCGCGACCTGCTCGGGCTCTTCGAGGCTCTTCAGCGCGGCCACGGTGGCATGCACCACGTTGATCGCGTTGTCAGAGCCCAGCGACTTGGCGAGCACATCGTGCACACCGGCGCATTCGAGCACCGCACGGGCCGAGCCACCGGCGATGACGCCGGTACCCGGCGAAGCCGGACGCAGCATGACCACACCGGCCGCCTTCTCGCCCTGCACGGGGTGCGGGATGGTGCCCTGAATACGGGGCACGCGGAAGAACGCCTTCTTGGCCTCTTCGACGCCCTTGGCGATCGCGGCCGGCACCTCGCGGGCCTTGCCGTAGCCGACACCAACGGTGCCGTCGCCGTCGCCCACCACGACCAGAGCGGTGAAGCTGAACCGACGACCACCCTGGACGACCTTCGCCACCCGGTTGATCGCCACGACCCGCTCGAGGTACTGGCTCTTCT
>RRZT011084929.1_pt1 | contig 36688 bp, 27 predicted proteins | sample 2165551 | NCBI WGS metagenome assembly RRZT01 (sample SAMN10456910, study PRJNA506462) | wastewater metagenome | biome: wastewater; feature: sludge; material: wastewater sludge; isolation source: wastewater sludge with Escherichia coli K12::gfp cells carrying plasmid... | place: USA: Moscow, Idaho...
TGACAGTTATGCGTCTGTTTTTGTCTTTTTTTTCTCTTAACATATTGTCGAAATTGTTATTGTTTGATTGTCTTTTTCTTTTTTTACGCTTACACCTAACATTTGTGTAACTTTAGTAGTGTGGAGTATATATCAAATTTATCTGAAAAGATTATAGTATTAAAATGCTGTAAATCTGAATACTAAAAAAATGATAAAAAAACTCACTATGGCGTATATACTAAAATTAAAAATATCCTGATTTGTATATGTTTGATATTGAAAACTACATTTTTGAGTAGGCAAAGCCACGTAAATCCCATTGTTTTTTTTGCAATTATACAAATCAAATCAATGATATTCACACACTTAATGTATCCAACTATTCAAAAAAACGTTCAAATTTACACATTTAATTCTGAAACATACAGTTTCGAATGAAATATGTAAATTTGATATCTAATCTAACTAAAAATCAAGTTTGTCAAGCGGATTTTTAATCTGATCTATTCCCCTTGTTGTTATGTGAGTGTAAATCTCAGTAGTTTTACTACTCTCATGTCCAAGTAAACTCTGTATATAACGTAAATCGGTGCCCGACTCAAGTAAATGCGTTGCAAAACTATGGCGCAGTGTGTGCACCGTTACATGCTTGTTTATTTTTGCCAGCTTAACCGCCTTTCTTAAAATATGGTTAATGGTCGTTTCTCCATATTTACCTCCATCATCACCTTCGAATAGCCAAACCTTGGGCTTGTAAATCATAAAGTATTCACGCAGTACCTCCAATGCTCTCTTACCTAAAAGAGTATACCTATCCTTGTTCCCTTTTGCTCCTTCAATCCGAATCTGCATACGGCCACTGTCTATATCCTTTACTTTTAAATTCATGGCTTCGCTAATGCGCAACCCACCGGAATAGATGGTAATCAAAACGGCTTTGTGCTTAATGTTTTGTGTAACTCGTATTAATCTGGCTACTTCATCCTCGCTCAACACAGCCGGCAAGTATTTCTCTCTGCGTGGCCTTTCTATCGTATAAATCTTACGTTGGCCGCCTAAAACACGTTCATAGTAAAACTTAATGGCATTTATTGACTGGTTCTGATACGATGTGGAGACCTTTCGTTCGGTCACAAGATAGCGTAAAAAATCAATAATTTTTTCGTCGTCAATTTCCGGTGCACTAATCGCAGGATAATAATTTATAAATTCTTCGAACATATCCATATACGATTTTACCGTATTTTCACTATAGCGTAACTCAGCTAATTTTTTCATATACTCATCCGGACACTTCAGGTAACCCGGATGCTTTGCCAAACGAGGTGCTCCTTTTGAACCCGATTTTTTATACACCCTGAACTCCAACTGAAATGAATGGGCAATTTTTTGCAATTCCTCCATACCATACTCGGTATAAGGCATTACCCAACAACTGTCGTCATTATTCCACCTGCATAAAGGTATTGATTTTAAAAGCGAAACAATATCTCTGTTAAACGACAGATATAATTTTAATTGCTTATTACTCTGATTGATGGCCAAAATTTCATCCTTTGAGTGCTGTGGAATCGTAATATCGTCAATTCGAATAGATTTATGTTCAGTTACCTGTACATCTCTATCGCTCAAATAATCCAGAATCAATCGTAAATTATTATTCCTGTTAGGTATTATCCACCTGTAGCTATTCTGTTCCCACCGCGCGTATCTGAACGACCGAATAAAATGAATATCTGTTTCGTTTTTGGGTATCTTTAAATAAATTGTGGAATTGGTATATTCAATCTCTATTTCGGATTTTACAGAGGTGTGAATTTTACTTGCTTTAAGTTCGGAAATAGAAGGTGCAATATTGTCAGATTGAGTTGAAACAGATAAATGGCTGGCAATCTGCGACTCTACAATTTGCTTTAATTCATTGGGTGAATCTGTTATTGTAGACTTTTGTTCTGCTCCAACTATCTCAATATCCGGAAATAGCTCTTTAAGATGCTGAAAAGCCTCTTTTGTATAAGGAATATGCCATGCACCCATGGTCCGGCTCCAACGGGAGTCGGAAATATGACGTAATTTTGCCACAGATTCCCGATTGTAGGGAAAATCAATTTTTATACGGGTTTGGCCGTTATGTGAAATCTTTTCAACTTTCATTCACTTTTCAGATAAATACTTTGATTAAAATGTGAATTCTTTAGTATTTTAGCACAAACCTACAAAAATTATTACAAATATCATTGATAAATACAATATTTTTAAGCTGAGCTTTGTTTGGGTTTTCAGTGAACAATTTCAGCCTGTTTATTATTGTAATAGCATACATTAATTCTTTGCCTTGTTTTCAGCATTAGAATACATTTTCGTATAATTCTGCCAATAAATTAAACAGTTTATTTAATAATAATCAGAAATATGAAAAAAAAAGCAGGTTTAAAAAGAATTAATTTGACAATTTGAAAAAAAATACAGAAATTTGGAGAATGAAATGATCAGATGTTTAAAAATAAAACAGCATTAATGCCGATTCATTATTAACAAGCAGGATTTATGGAAGTAGAAAAAAGAAAAATCGAACTTGAAAAAAAAGACAACGAAATTGTTTTTTCAAAATCAATTAAAGCGGGGAAGAGAATCTATTATCTTGACGTAAAAAAGAGTAGAAACGAAGATATGTTTCTTGCGATTACTGAAAGCAAAAAGAAGGTTACAGGGCAGGACGACGACATTCAGGTATCGTACGAAAAGCACAAAATATTCCTTTACAAAGAGGATTTCGATAAATTTGTAGAAGGCCTGGAAGAAGTAATCGGTTTTATTAAAAAAGAGCAGGGCGAAGCGGTTCAGCGAGGTACACAGTCAGTAGAATCGGAACAAAAAACCGAACCGAATGGTGAAACCAAACCCAAAAGTTTTTTCGACCGGTTTAAATTATAACAAACACCTTACTGATGAAATCCTTTGCCAGCGATAATTATTCAGGTATTCACCCAAAAATACTTGAAGCCCTGCAACATGCCAATAATGCACACCAAATAGCCTACGGCGACGACTATTACAGCAACTTAGCACGCGAAAAATTCGGCCAGCTTTTTGGTAATGTAAAAGTTCTTTTTGCTTTTAACGGAACCGGCGCAAATGTAATTTCGCTAAAATGCAGCACATTGCCATTCGAATCGGTTGTATGTACCCATACAGCTCATATAGCTGTTGACGAGTGCGGTGCCCCCACCCAAAGTATAGGGACAAGTTTACTTACCGTAACCAGCTCCGATGGTAAAATTACTCCCGAACATATAAAACCATTTTTGAGCCGTAAAGGCATTGTACATCACACACAAGCACGCGTTATATCTGTAAGCCAAAGTACAGAACTCGGCACTGTATACACGGTAGACGAATTAAAAGAATTGTGTGATTTTGCTCATAAAAATGATATGTATGTACACATGGACGGAGCCCGGATAGCCAATGCTGTGGCTGCATTGAATTGTGATGTAAAGGACATCACCGTTAATGCCGGTATTGACATTATGAGTTTCGGAGGGACTAAAAACGGATTAATGATAGGCGAAGCTGTGCTGATATTCAATGATGAACTGAAAAAACATGCTGATTTTTATCAAAAACAAAGTGCCCAGCTGTTTTCCAAAAACCGATTTATTGCCGCACAGTTTATAGCGCTGCTCACCGATAATTTATGGCTCAACATGGCATCGCATGCTAATAAAATGGCGCAACTACTCCGAAACGAAACAGCAAAAATTGAGGGAGTGCGTTTTACACAACCTACTGATGCCAATGCGGTATTTGCTATAATTCCTGAAAAAGCGATAGCACCTTTACAGGAAAAATTCAGATTTTATACGTGGGATGAGTCCAGCTCGGAGCTGAGATGGATGTGCTCATTTGACACAACTGAACAGGAAGTTCTCGAATTTGCAAACTTCCTGCGTACGTTATGTAGCTAGTTATCGCTGAAACTTCACATACCTGGGCACTGACGGTGTATATTCATCGTTATCCCATAGTGAACTGGTAATCATTAAGTCGGCACTGTATCGGTTGCACGCAATGGGCACATTGTGCACTCTGCACTGACGCAAAAGCATCTGTATATCTGCCTCGTGGGGTTGTGCATTTAAATCGTCGATCAGAAAGATAGCCAGATTGATTTGTTTGCGTACTACCAATGCTGCTATTTCGGCATCGCCCCCCAGCGGACCTGAATTCATGCAGGTAATATCAGCCTCAATGCCTTTTTCCTTAAATGCATTTGCAATTAAACTACCCGTTGTACCGGTGCATATCAGTTTATGTTTCGACAGTAATTCTGCATTGTACAACGACCACTCTACCATATCGGCTTTGCGATTGTCATGTGCTACCAATGCAATTGTAAGTTGTTTTGAAGTACTCATATTTCTTTATTATTAAATTCTATTCGTTCAGTAATTATCCTAATTTACTCATAAATCGTTCTATATCCACCACAAATCGTTCGTGTACAGCTTCACCCACAAGATCTCCCCGGCTATCAGTTACTTTTATTGAAAAAGCGTATCGTCGTCCTTCGCTTTCGGTAAGTTCGGCCACACACTTCAGCTGCTCGCCAATTTTGCTGGCTTTCAGATGCTTTACAGTTATTGAAGTACCCACACTTGATGCTCCATCGGGCAATTCAATTAGTTGCATAGCTGTATTTTCCATAAAAGCTACCAACGATGGTGTAGAAAACACCGGCAATAATCCTGAGCCCACTTGTTGGGCAGTAAGTTCAGCGCTAACAACAAGTTGTTGTTCCAATACATTTTTCATGTGTTTAATTCTTATTTTTTGATTTTAATTTCAACTTCTCATTTTTTAACCACAACATATAGGTATTCAATTCTTCTTTTATTTCGGGGGCCAATACATATAAACCAATGATATTAGGTACTGCCATAGCTAATACCAACATATCCGAAAAATCGACCAAAGCACTTAAACTCAGCACTGAACCCAGTACGGTTACCATTAAATATATCATTTGATAAAATCGGGTTGCTACCATGCGGGAGCCAAAATATTTTTGCGAAGCATCGCCAACTAAAAAATCGAAACTTTTTACACCATAATACGACCACGAAATAATTGTGGTATAAGCAAAAAGGATAATTGTGGGAAGTAATAAGTACGAAAACCAGGGCGACACGGTGGCAAATGCTTCGGAGGTAAGCTGTGTGCCCGTTAAATTATCGGGGTTGTAATAAAATCCCGAGGTAATAATTACCAATGCAGTTAAGGTACATATTACCACTGTATCGATAAAAGGTTCGAGCAGAGCAACTATACCTTCGGTAACGGGTTTTTCGGTACGTACAGTGGAGTGTGCTATGGCAGCCGAACCAATACCAGCTTCGTTCGAGAATGCAGCCCTGCGGAATCCGATAATCATCACGCCTATAAACCCACCTTTTGCAGCATCGGCATTAAAAGCTCCATTAAAAATATGTACTACAGCATTGTCCAGTTGCTGATAATTTACCCCTATTACAATTAAACATGAAAGGATGTAAAGTATAGCCATTATCGGAAACAATTTATCGTTTACACGAGCGATACCTTTTATACCACCCAGAATAACAACACCCACCAAAATTGCAGTAACAACCCCGAGCCATAACTGATATCCATCCAGCGATGGAAACGAAACAATGGTTTGTGCAATAAGCTGATTGGACTGAAACATATTACCAATACCAAATGCTCCTATAGTAGCAAATATGGCAAATGTATAAGCCAGCACTTTGCCTGTTTTTTTCCATCCTTTTTTTGCAAAACCCTGACTTAAATAGTACATCGGACCACCCGAAACATTGTTGTCGTTGTCCACTTTGCGGTATTTTACTCCCAGTGTACACTCGGCAAACTTTGTGGTCATGCCTAATAAACCGGCCACTATAATCCAGAATGTGGCTCCGGGGCCTCCCAGCGATATGGCGATGGCAACACCCGCAATATTTCCCAAACCTACGGTAGAAGCTGTGGCTGTAGCTATCGCCTGAAAATGCGATATTTCGCCTGTATGTCCGTCTTTATCGTACTTGCCACGTACTAAGTCGATGGCATGACCAAATGCTCTGAGATTAATAAATTTGAAGTAAAAACTAAAAAAAACGGCTCCGGCGATTAACCATATAACGATAAATGGCACTTTTACTCCCAGATTAAGCCCTACAGCCGCAAATAAATCGAAGAAAAGCACTTTGTCTAAAAAACTAATTAGTGGATTGAAAATGTTGTTCACAATTTTATCCACTTCGGAGGTTTGTGCACATAATGGCAGCACAATCACAATAAACAGCAGGAGAACGAGGGTTTTCTTCATTTTACAGGATGTTTTTAATTACTTCTTCGAGTTTACGGGCTTCATTGTTCCAACTTAATTCTGAGGCAACACGGGCAAAATGCGATGTATCAAATCCTGAATTCAGAAAATCCATTATTTGCGAAGCCAATTGTTGAGGCCTGTAATCGTCTACCAGTATGCCTGTATTGTATTTTTGAACAATGTTTTTGATTTCGGGAAAGGGTGTGGCTACTACAGGAACACCGGCTTGCAGATAATCGAAAATACGATTGGGAAGTGCGTAGTAATAACTCATTCCCATATTTTCGAGCAAACACAAACCCAGTTGTGCACTTACAGTATAAGTATATAATTCCGTAGCAGGTATACGTCCTAAAAATACCACATTCTCCGTTACTCCCAATGAAGCTACCCGCTGTTTTAATTCGCTTTCGATATCGCCACTACCAATTATTACCAACATACAATGGGGTAAAAACGGCATAGCATCAATTATCCATTCTAAGCCCCTACCCTTGTTTAGTGCTCCCTGATAAAGTAGTATACTTTTGTTTGCATAATGCAGTGCCGGTGCTACCACTTTTTTATTTTCGGGTATATTCCGTACCACCTGCATTCTGATACCGTATTTTGAGGCGTAGTAATCCGCTATGGAATCGCATACAGTTACGGAGTACTTCAAGCGGGGGAAAATAAGATTTTCGATGGTTTGCCACACGCTTTTTATAGCTCTGCGCTGATGTAATTCAGGCACTTCAGGAAACAGTTCATGGGCATCAAAAATCAGCAATTTTCGTCGTATTTTTGAGGCAAGAAATGCTGCAGGCAATGTATCGGTATCGTTGGCTAATATATGGCTGTATTTTGCAAATACTAAAAACAAAAATGCCCGAATATTATACTCGGCATAAAAAAAAGCCGACGACTGAAAAAAAAGCCGAAAAAGTGTAGCCGGATATGGCAACGAGGGCTCCCGGACACCACGTTTGATTCGTCCGGCTAAAACTACATCAAAATTATTCCGACTGAAAACACCAGCAGACTTTAGCACCCTTTGGTCGGTTGCGAAATCGTTAGTTGCCAGAATAACAATGCGTTTCATGCTTTTTCCTGTAAAATTTTCAGTAAGCCTGCATATAAATTCCGGTGGTACGAATTGGGCGTTTTTTCCACCAGATTATTGTGCCACAACAACGTTATTTCGCCATTGTATTGCTCAACATTATTTATCAACTGCGTACAATATTGCATAGCATCAAACGAATTCATATACATATATCGTTTGTCGCTAAGTGTACGATCCATTATATTTAACGAGTGTAAGCGTAAGTCTGTTAACTGCCTGGTTTCCGGATTTATATACCTTACCGGTTTGCAGGTACCTAACCGAAAACCAGCCATATCGGCATATCCCAAACTAAAATCATCGGTTATACCGGCTTTTATAAGCTCAAGCATATCTCTCGGTTCGCGGCAATTCATAAAATGATTGCGGTTGTACAATACAGTATTGTGAACAGCCTTTTCCAGACGATTCTTTTCGTTCATTATTAATGAGGGTTTAACACCACATTCATAGCTACAATGTAAACCAATAGTAACCGATTTACGCCGGCAATACCGTAAAAAATACTTATAATCAGGTAAATTCAAATTCGGGAAGGGTTTATCCTCTTTGTATCTGGCACCCATTGAGCGTACAAATACGATAGTTTCGGCTCTGTGGTACCCAACCGTTTTGCGCAATTCGTTGTTAATACGGAATAAAAACGGGAAAGTATACCAGGGGTCATCCACCAAACGGCCAAAGAAACTCCTTAGCGCACGCTGTCCCTCTTTTGGTCTTTTAATGCCATGTATTAAACCACCAATTACGCCCCTTACATTTCGGAAATGCTCCAGATTGTCCACATCGTGTGTGAGGTATATTTTATTAATCTTGCGTGGCGGGTCAGCAATTTCGTGTCCTTGTGAGCGAAGCAACACCCGTAGTTGTTGTCCCCATTCTTCAATAATTGGCCTGTCAATAAAACCTGCTCTGTAGGGCAATGACTCTTTGCCCGGGAACCGTCCGTGAATATCCCGAATATTTTTCCGTATCATTTCCTCGTAACGTGCTATCAGAAAATACGTTCCCGCAACAATGTCGGCATGCAATACAAGCGTATTCCCGATTGTTTCCACATAAGGTTCACCATAAAGTATAGGAGTTTCGTCCCAGATTTTTAATGGCAATACAGGCAATGATTCAGGCTTTCCGTAATTATTAAAATCGAAAAAACCGGACGATTTTATTACCACGTCGAAGTTGTCGAACTCCCTGAAATCGGCTGTATAGCCAATTTTCAAACCGGTAGAAGCGACAGAATCGACTCCTAAAAGGAAGCTAATAATATAATCGATGAGTTCCTTCACTTACTTATTTTTTTTGACGTTGACGACGAATATGCGCAAAAGTTACTGCAAAAGCAACTACCACGCCCAACATTAAATCGCTATTAGTAAGCAAACCAAACAAAGCCGGCTCTACAGGTTTATAATTTGTATAAATTTTAAGAAGTACAGCTATACCGGTGAAAAACGAAAAAGCACCAATACCAAAGAGTATATTTTTTATGAGTGGCGACATATGCAATGATTTATCAGCATCAAAGATAAAAAATAAAATGCAAAGCCCCAAGCTTTTTATTTGCGCCAAAATACAGGTGTAAACACCAGGAGTACTGTAAATATTTCCAAACGGCCCACCATCATTATAACAGACAGAAACCATTTTGAGAAATCGTTCAGATGCGAAAAATTGTATGCAGGCCCTATCGAACCCAAACCCGGGCCCACATCGCTGATACAGGTAACCATACCCGAGAAGGATTCAACAAAACCCATGTTGTTCAAGCTCAAAACTGCCGAACCAAACAAAACAATGGCAAAATATAAAAACACAAATGCCAACACCCGGGCCACAACGTTTTCGGCTAATGAGTGTTCATTTAATCGCAATGGAAGTATTGCATTCGGGTGAATGAATCGCTTGAATTCCAAAAACATGTAACGAAATACGATTAAGACCCTTACCACTTTGATTCCTCCCGCTGTAGAACCGGCTGATGCTCCTACAAACATCAGAAAAATGACCAGATACCACGAAAAAACAGGCCATGTACCGTAGTCAACAGTAGTAAAACCGGTAGTAGTAATGGTAGAAACTGTTACAAAAAGGGCATTACGGATGTAACTCTCCAGTTTGTTAATGTCGAAACCGGTATCAATAATCTGTGTTCCTGCAAGTAAAGCCGTAAAAACAAACACAATAACGAAATAAACCTTAAGCTCATCATTTTTAATTAATTTATCCGACTTGAGTTTATACACAAAATAATATATTGAGAAATTGATCCCTGAGAAAAACATAAAAAACACAATTATATACTCAATGAGAGGAGAGTTAAATGCCGCAATGCTTGACTGCATGGTTGAGAAACCACCTGTTGCTATGGTGGCGAACGAATGGCAAACTGCATCGAACCATTGCATGCCGGCTAAACGCAACAAAAGGGTTTCCGATGTGGTTAAAGCAATATAGATAAGAAACAGATTTCGGGCTGTTTCTGAAATACGGGCCGATAATTTATCCTTTGTGGGTCCGGTAGCCTCGGCCGAAAACAAACTCATGGCCGAAAAACCAAACATAGGCAATAAGGCCATTGTAATAACAATAATTCCTAAACCACCAATCCAATGCGTGATGCTTCGCCAGAAAAGTATGGACTTCGGAAGCGATTCGATATTGTTCAATATTGACGCACCTGTAGTGGTAAAACCCGACATGGTTTCGAAAAAAGCATCGGTTACAGCAGGTATTGCTCCACTAAAGATATAAGGTAACATACCAAAAAGCGAAAATAACAACCAGACTGTGGTAACTATTAACACACCATCCCGCTTACCCAACTGGCCCTGTGCATTTTTACCAATCAGAATAGCTGTTATTCCGGGTATAAATGTAATAATTGCCGGTAGAATAAACGGGACAAAAATGTTTTCGTTATAAATAACCGCAACAACTGCTGAAATAAGTAAAAAAAATGTTTCGAGTAACAACATGCCACCCTGCAAACGAAATAAAAGCTTTATATTAAATTCTTTGTTCATTCTATAATGAGTTAACTCAGGTAATCGGCAATTACACTGATTTCAGTTGAACAAAGATAAAAAATGTTAGCATTAAACAGGCAAGGGGCTAACTCATTTCTCTATTTTCGCAATTTATCTCTAAGCTTCAGTGCCACCTTACGTAGAAACGGAAAATGTTTTCCACTTTTTACATTATAGGCAAACGATTGATGATTAAAAACCATTTCGAAATTTTCTGTACAGAAAACCGGTTTACCGGTAATTTTATTTATCTCGAGTGCCTGCTGCAACGAACTTTCGAAAAACAGCACATATTCCGATTGTTTATAGGTATTTGCTTTGTGAGCAGCATGATTATTGGCCTTTTGACGGGCCTTCATGTCCGGTAAATCAAGCATAACCAGCTTATTGTATTTCACATTATTTTTAAGTAACCAGGCTTCGGTTTGAGGCCGGTACTTTTCGAGCCGTGAGGTTACAAGAGTACCAATTTTACTGCCGGGCACAAAAAGTGGTGCAGCATTCAATATAAAATCGGTATACATTGGTCCATCGTCATTTTGCTCATCGGTTGGGTCCACGCAAAGCACTCCATCAATGTCGAAACAGGCTTTTTCGAGCACCGAATGATTGAAAATATTCCATTGAAAATAACGGGGTAGCGGTACCAACTCAAAGTAATAGTCCACCATATCCTTTTTTTCAGGAATTACATAGATGGCGCAAAAGCTCAATTCAAAATGCGGATCGATGGAATGAAGGAGGGCTTTTGATTTTGTGAGTGCATTGCCCGAAGCAATACTATCATCGACAATCAGTATTTTTTTAAACTGTTTGATATCGAAAAACTGTCCGCGTTCGCCAGCCTTGTAGATATGACCATTTACAAAGGAATGAATATCGGTATATGGTTTATTGAGATACAGGGCTAATAAATTAGCAGGCAGCATACCGCTACGTGGAATACCTACAATTAAATCGAAATCGCGGGGCAAAATACTCAATCGCTTCAGTATAATGCTATTCATATCAGGAATACTTCTGTAATACATAATTCTTTTATTTAAAGTGTGAGTTTATTTTAATAAATTACTGTAGATGTCTTCTAAATGTTGTACCATCGGTTTTATGGCAAAATTCTGTGTTACAAATGTTCTGGCATTTTTAGCAAGTGTAGCACGCAAATCGCTGTCGTTTATTAGCTGAAGTAACTTTTCGGCCAGCATTTCAGGGTTTTCCGTTTCGGTGAACAGCCCGGTTTGGTTTTCGAAAACCACTTCGGGATTACCATCCACCGGTGTAGCTACAACACATTTCGCCATTGCCATTGCTTCCAGTATGCCAATGGGAAAACCTTCCCACAACGATGGTAAACAGTATACGTCAATAGCATTCAGTATGGCCGGAATATCGGAGCGAAATGGCTGAAAAACAACATTTCGGGTAATGCCCAACTCTGTAGCCAAATCCATGGCCGCTTGCTTTAAATCTCCTTCACCCACCATGAGCAGCACCACATCTTTCCTTTTTTCGGCTACCAGCTTTATTGCTCTGAGCATGTTAAGCGGGTCCTTTTGTACAGTAATGCGCACAATAAAACCTATGAGGGGCGCATTTGCATCAATGCCTAATTCGGCCCGAATGTCGGAAAATTGTTTATCCGGATTAAATTTTTCGAGGTCAATGGCATTGTAAACTACTTCGGAGCGTTTCATTCCAAAACGTTTTATTCCATCCAGTTCATTGCTTTTTGATACACAAATGGTTTTAGTTGCCTTTGAAGTTAAAAACCACTCGGAATACTCGCGCATCTTTCTGATAAAAAACGGCTGATCAGGATGAAACGACCATCCGTGTACGGTATACATTAATGGAATTCTGTACTTTGAGGCCGATGCAAACACATTTGACATAGCACGGGTACCGTGCGCATGCACAATATCAAATTTCTCCCGTTGAATAAATGCATCCACCCCGGCTTTCACCTTAAAGTCGAAACCCGACTCGGTGTAAATAACTTCGGTACGTATTCCCCGCCTTCTCAATTCATCTACCATAGGTCCATCGGTAAACGAGAGTACAACAGGTTCAAAACGGGTTAAATCCAGGTTTGAACACAACTCCAGAACATGGGTTTCGCCTCCACCCACTTTCCCCTGACGTATTGTTTCAAGAACTTTTATCTTTTTCTTCATAATGCCTTCAGATTAAATATATTTCTCGAGAATTGCACTAAACTGCTCAGTACGCTGCTCCCACGAACTTTCGGAAGCTAACTGTATGCGTTGTTTTATTTTATCGGAAGTATCGTTTTCAACTTCAAGTTTCAGTTTACGAACAAAATCATCCTTGCCCGATGCCACCGCAACCTGATGCTGAAACTCCGGCAAATTGGCAAATGCATTCATTACCACAGGTACACCAACCGCCAAAAACTCATTGATTTTGAGGGGATAAATATTTTTGTTTACATCGTTAACAATGTATGGAATTATCCCCACATCGTATTTCGACAGAAGTTCAGGTACGTCGTTAGGTTTAATCGGTTCGAAAAAATATACATTCGGGAATTTTTCAAGCCGCGATTTTAGTTTTTGGTTTCGCATGTCGCCCGTAAACTCAAAATCGTAACCGGGTAAATTTTCGATAGCATATTCAACTGTTTCAATGTCGAACCTATTATCAAGCGTACCAATAAATCCTACTTTCTTTCTGTCGCGAAGGCAAATATCCTGTTTTGCATGCTTAACAAATACCGGAAAATCAACGCCGTTTTTAACCACGTAGCTATTCGGGTTCAGCTTAAGTTTTCCTGCCAACAAATAATCAGAGGTGGTAATTATCGCCTTCACTTTTTTCGAAAAGGTATCTTCAATTTTAAAAATACGGTTTCCGAAAAATCCCGCTTCTACCCCATCGTAGCAATAGTATATGTGGCTTTTTTCGTGAAGCTTACCATCGAGCGCCAAACCATAAAAGGGATTATAGGCTGTAATCAAAAGCGGATTATCCATTTTTAGTTTTTTAATTGCATTCAGCACTGTTTGCCGATACATCCACACATTCAAACGAAAAATACTGTTGAACAAGCTCTCGTTTTTTAAAAAAAACACCGGAAATCCGGGAGGAGTTATCAGGTTGTGAACTTTTGTTCCCGAATTTGTAGTTATTTCCTGCAAACGGGCATCAATACCTAACATTCGTTTTGTGGGTACATCTGATTTAGCCCTCAAACTTCGCCAAAGGTCGCTCCAGGTATAAGGATATTCAATAAATAACACCCTGTTTTTATGCGCTAAACGCTCCAGAATCTGTACTGTCGATTTTGCATAAGTTCCAAACCAATTGGAATTACCAATGCATATAATATTTTGATTTTCAAGCATAATACCACTATTTAAGTTTGATACAGACTCATGTCAATTAATCGATTATTAATACAATTCTTCTATCGACTGAATGGTCGGTTTTTTATTAATAATCATATCCCACCATACAGCCAATGTAAGCAAATTCACAATTTGATTTGCTTTCACCTGCTGATACCAAAACCAGTAACCCGAAGTTCCGGCTGTAATGCTATACTGATTAAGCAAATTTTCAATTGCGGCCGGTTTAAATAGTTGCTTCACCAAATCCGATTTTTTTATGTAGGCAAAAATACTGTTACGTTGCTTTTCGTCTTTTAGGAAAATGGGTAGCGGAGCAAAACCTCCCTGCTTTTTACGGTCAGTAATTTCAGTTGGTAATTTTGGTTTCAGATACTTTTTGTGCAGGTATTTAGAGCTTCCTTTACCTTTGCTCAACTCATCGAGTGTACCATGAAATTTGAAATCGACGGGCAATGTGGCTAAAAAGTTGTAAAGTTCGGTACTCATGTACGGAAAAGTCATATTATTTCCAAACAATTCAGCCATACGCGACGACTTAAACAATATCACATTGTTAATCACCTGTTTGATATCGATATTTACATTTCGGTTAAAGAAGAAAGCATCGAAATTATCAAATTTAACAGGATGGTCTTTCAAATAAGCCGGCGCTTTAATCTTTCTATTCTGTAAATTTATTTTGCTTAACTGCGACTGTGTAAAACCAAACACATCGCATTGCTGCACATGCAATATTTTGCGGTTGTGGAACTCTGAACGAAACAGGATATTGTCTTTTTCGAAAAGCGACGAATTGCCTACCGTATCAAAAATATGCTGCAAAAACTGAATCTTTTTCTGTTTAATCTTCCAGTTAAGCGCCAGCTCCTTACCCGATGTGCCAAAATGTTGGTCGTTGCCATCGCCTCCCAAAATAAGGTCGGGGTGCTCATTACTATTCTTCACCAGCTTCATAGCCGTAAAATTCACAAATAAACCACCTTCCTGGAAAGGATCGCCTGTTTGAGCTATGATTTGAGGTAATTCCAGAATTTCAGTTCCATCAATTTCATAATCGTAATGTGTACTTCCATAGGTGTCAGCCAGAATTTTAGCCAAGGGCAATTCTGTCCATTTATTATTTTTAAAACCAATGGAAAATGAAGTTACCGGTCCGTTGTAAATATCGCGTAATGCTGATATATTACCACCGGAATCGTATCCACCGCTCAGCAAAAGCCCCACCTTGTTCTCGCCAGTAATCCGTTGGGCAATTGCCAATTTATGCAATCGTTCATATTCAGTTGTTGCTTCATCCATACTTAACTTACAGGTATTCGCTTTGGCTAAAAAATCCTCAACAGGATACAAGTCAATTACCGATTGTGCATTTTTTTCAATTACCAAAGCAAAACCGGCACCCAGTTTTTTTACACCTTCGAGTGAACTTTGAGGTGATGGAATAAAACCGATACTTAAAAACGTGAATAGTGAATCGATATCGGGCTTACAGTTAAAACCGTCCAATGATGTAAAATCAGCCAGATTGGAGGTAATATAACCGGCAGAGTAAAATACCTGACTACCCACTCCATGGCGGTCACGCACTATCAGTATTTTGTTTTCTTCAATAATAAAAACGACATAATCCCCATCAATTTTTTTGAGATAGTTTAGTCCATCCTTTAAATAGTTGGTTAAAAAATCAGTTGGAGCCGCATTGTAAAACCTGCCGTTCAGAAAGATGCGTACACTTTCATTGCCAATAGATTCAAATGCTGAAAAAGCTGAAAAATCGGCATTGTACAATGCTTCAACCGACGTTTTGAATGGTTTAATATTTTTCATACGATATATAGTTTTAAAAGATTAATGAGCATATTTATTTTTGAAGAAGTACTTACCAAGTCTTATTTTTAAAGCTTTTTTAAATCCGCCATCGTAGACAAGCCTCCTATCCGATGTCCATACACAAGCCGATTTACCTTTTGCCGGCAACACTTTACCTCCATTATTGATAATTGTGTATGCCATGTTACCATCTTCGCCTCCAATAACAAACTCATCAGTGCCATAAATGCCTTTGCCTGCGCGTTGTTTTCCCATGGTAAATGCTCCGTTCTCTAAGCCTTTTTGGCGAACTATGCCAAAACTAAAGCCACGAACCAACAAGTGTACTTTATGACGGATTTTAATAAAATAAATCAGGTTTCTTACATCTTCGTATAAAGACATTATCCAGCGTGGCGTGCCTGCTGTAGTGATAAAACTATAATCGCTGTATACCCCCTGAGCATTTATGTGCTGATTTTTCTCCATCGTATTAACCATAGATTCTGCCCAGGTAACAGGATAAATACAATCAGCATCGGCACATAAAAAATACTTTCCTTTGGCATTTTCAAGTCCGGATTGACGTGCATAACCGATGCCCTGCTTAATTTCAAAAACCGAATGGACACCTAAATCGTCGAGCACCTCCTGAGTATGGTCAGTTGAGTTGTTATTTACCACCAGTAATTCGCACTTAAACGAAGTTTTTTGTTCGGCTAATGACGAGAGTGTACTAAAAATTGATTCCTCCTCGTTCCAGGCAGGAATAACAATTGTGGCCAGTACATCGTCGTCCGATACAAACTGTTTGAGTCCATTACATACACGGGTCTTTTCGCTGTCGCTCTTTTCCCAATAATTTCCGTTAAGTTTCAGGTGTTTTTTCACCCATTTTGGAATAGTCAGACTATGCATATCAGTATTTTTTAATTTTATAAGGAAAACTCAATTAATTCACACTTATCGATTTTTGCTCATTGTTTAATTCTCTTTTTTCCCATTCGGGCATCAGCGAAATCAAAGTCATGCTGGTAAAAACGATAATGGTGTTGGGAAGCTGTCCTAAACTGGCAGCTGTATAGGAAGAAACCATTAAACCAAGCATACCTGCCGTAAAGGCAATGGCGGAATACAGGTATTCAGGTTTCTTCAATCGGAAAAATATCAGAAAACATGACTTTGAAAAAAAATAAAGAATCATTGCTAAATACACCGTTAATCCTACCACACCTTGCTCTGCCCATATTTGTATATACCAACCATCGGTAGCCGTTTGCGCCAGAAATGTATGTGGTGTAAATCTCATTCCCCAATTGCCTGCCGAACCAACACCTCCGCCAAAAGGACGGGTAGCCAGATAAGCAGCAAATAATTTCCGGTTTTCGTATCGTACATTCATCGAGGCATTGTCTTCGCTAAAAGCGCTTCGCATGCGCCTTATATCGTAGTTGCCCTGACCAATAGTAGTGTATTTGAGAAAAAAGAAAAGCAGAAAAATAACAGTACCGGTAGTTACAATGATTTTAACCTGCTTGGTTAATACCGTATACATCATAAAACCCACTAACGGAACCGCAATAGCACTACGAGTGCCTGAAATTATCATTGCATACAACGAAAGTAAAGCTACAACTGAATAAAAAATCTTTTTTTTAAGCACCTTATTATGAATGGCTAATACAGTGTACACTACCCCGAAAAAACCCATACTGCTACCATAGGTGCCGGCATCCGAGAAAATTGAAAACACGCGTAATTGTCCGAATAGCAAATGAGTACTATAGTTTCCGGGTATCATCAACCATTTTTTTTCACCAGAATCCAGGCCTATGTATTTTTGCTTTAACCCAATTAATGCCCCAACAATGGTGAACCAGGCTGTAAGCTTGATAAGGGTCTCCAGGTCAGATGGTTTATTGAAAATCAGATATACTAAAGGAACTGTAAAAAGCGTGTATACAGCATATCCCCTCATAGCGTAAAACCAGGCCTCTCTACTAACTGCCTCCGGATTAAAAAACTGCAAAAAAGTCATCATGGCCCATACACTGACCCAAATGGTATAATCCTTTGCAGCCAGGTTCCATTCCAATTTATGATTGTACTGACTAAATATCAGCGCCATAAATGTAAGCACCAATGTAGCATCGACCAGTAGTCCCAGGGGTGCCGGGATGTAACGTGTTAAACCAATGGCAAAATAATTTACAAACAATACAGTTAAAAAGCCAAAACGGGGAGTAGTTATGAATTTGTACAGAAATAGAATCGGAAATGGAATAATCAGTACAGCTATGCCAGCCATCATATTGTTCCTGCTAAAAAAATAAATTGCAAGAACCATGAGGGCAACAAATACCACACTTACTGAAAGAACAATAAGTGCATGTTTTAAACGGGCATTGGTTATAGTTTGCGGACTATCCATATAGCAATCAGATTCACACTATTTTACGCAACATATTTTTAATAAACTTACGGATAAACGACCTTTTTTTCGGTACTTCACCATACATTTCCTCAAGATTATCGGGCTCAGCATTTATTAGTATCGCAAAATCGTTATTTCGAACAATTTGGTTCACTTTATCAAGCAGATATTTATCAGCATTAGTCCAAAGTGAATTGGCATCGAACACCCATATTGTAATTAATCCTTCGGATAATAAAGCCGGACTTGCAATACCTGCATTTATTTCAGGATATAAACACAGGACAAAATCAGTATTTATATTTTCTGATTGCAGCAATGCATTGTAGCTATCATACATATCGTAATTATCCTTCCTCAATATCTGACTATCAGAGTCCGGCAAAACTGAATCTGATGCATTTGACTTAAAATCCAGAATCGTGGCAGTAAAATTATATTTCCGTAATTCATTGGCTAGTAATAAGGCATATTCACGTGCATCAATGTCGTGCCAGTTAGAAATAAACTGCAATACAACCGGTCTGTCCTTACCAAACGAAATTTCGCGGACTTTTTGAAAAATCATTTTGGTAGCCCTTGTTTCAATATATTCCCTGGCAATATTTTTTTTCGAAGGAGCGCTATAAGCTGCAATTACATCTTTTTCAATCAGTTTTTTGAGTTGCGATGGCGATTTAATTCTGGAATCGAATAATTCAATCAGAAACACAACCAATAAATAAAATATGAGCGAAAACAACGCACCAATTACAACATAGAGCTTCGTTTTGGGAGGAATGGCGTTAATCGGGAATTTAGCCTGATCATATATTTTCATATTGGAACGCATAGAAATATTCTTCTCGTTCTGTCGGGCCACGCCAAGGTCGTGTAATACAGATAAGTATTCGCGTTCGTATACGTTAATTTCACGCTCCATACGCTTCATTTCAGCGCCCAGAGGTGCATAACGCTTGAACTGTTTCATGAACTCAATTAATCGTTCCTGCATGGACTTATACAAAGCCATGTAGTTTTCGTTATTTTTCACAGCCTCGAGCCATTCACTGAGCAACTTTTGTGCTTCAATTCCCTGACTTTTATTGTCGAACACATTTAGTGAATCCACTTTGTCCTGCAGACGAATTTCGAGTTTACGGCGTTTATTAATAAAATCGTTCAGCTTGGGTTTATCCGGACTGTTATCGTGCAATTCAATAGCTGTAATTGCTTTATTATAGTAAAGCAACTGCTCTCTCAGACGTAACACTTCGGTATTACGCAGGTTGATATCATACCGTTTTTCGACTTCCGCTTCCAGCTTGGCTAAAACTGCATTCGAAGCTTCGTATTCCATTTTTACTTCCTGTAAGCGAATTTCTATTTTTTCCTGTTGAGTGGTAATCTGCTCAGTTTGTTCGTAGTAGTTAATAATTACATTATCGATGTTGAAATTGAGGAGTTTTTGCTCTGAGGCATCCAGTTTCTTTCTGATTTCGTCCAATTTAGCCTCAAAATAAGCAATTGCAGAATTCGATTGCGAAAGTTTAAATTCGCTATAATTAGCGATAAACTGTTGAGTGGCATATTTTACCGTATTGTAGCAAATACCGGGGTCGTCACATTCGTAAGTTATTTTAATAAGGTCGCTACCGGTTAATCTTTCGCTTTTAAGAGTTGAAATTGCCTGTACACTGTAGTACTTGGCGCCATAGTTCATCAACCGGTAAATATAGTTTTTATCGTCCTGTACAATGTAGTTTTTCAGGTTTTGCAATGTAGCATCGTAATTGCCTTTTACTACAAGTTTGCGTACTTTTGGCGGCACGTTTAGCTTTAATTCATTAAAAGCCGCTTCCGAAATAATTTCTTTATCAGGTTTGGTCAGTAACAGGTGCTGTGTAAGCAGGTGAAGCGAAATATCTTCGTAAAACGATGACGAAGATAGCATACTCATTAAGTTATTGTATTCATTTTGAGTAGCCACATTATCTACTTTTACCACATCCACAATTAATCCGGTATTGGAAGTAACCCCGGAATATACTGTAGAAAATGTACTATAATTGAGTGGTAAATCTTTGGTTGCCAGAAAAACAACTGCTCCCACAACCAAAGGAATAATAATTACGTAAAGTAATTTATCCGAAATAACTTTTAAAAATTTGAGTAAATTCATAGTATGTAATTATTAAATATCTCTTCCGATAAGAATTTTCAATATATAAAGCTGCGTTTCGAACTCGTTTTTTGTCGTTACAAATACATCAATGGCTTTTGAATGATTGGCCGAATAAGCTGAAAACTTATCGATTGAAAGTATTCCGGATTTTAAGTCGTTCTTAGCTTTCATATAATCCAGTTTTGCATTAAACAAGTCGTTTTGATATACATCCAGAATTTCAGATAGTCTTTTCAGTTTATAATATTCCGTAATCACCACTTTCTTTAGTTCATTCCGGGCAATTTCGGCTTTATATCGGGCTGCATTCAGGTTGTGAGTGCTGATTTTAGACTCACGCCCATTGTTAAAAAAGAATGATAAAGGCAGTTTAAATGTCAACCCTGCATAATAGTTCAATTGGTCCTTAGTTGATTTCACTCCAATATCGGGTAAATCGCCTGAAGTTTGCTGGTTAATAGTCACCTGATTATAAAGCCCGTAGCGGGCATTTGCATCAATTTGAAAATATTCCAACCAACTAAATTTTTTCATCTTCAATTGCTGCGACATAATGGCAATATCTTCCTCCGACAGTTTCAATAAAGGAGAACTTTGCTCGGCATAATAAATACATGAATCCAAAGGAGGTAAAGTATAATTCACATTAAATAATGCAGAGTCCTGAAATTGTACGGAATCATTCATGAGTTTATCCACTGCAAATACCGGTATTGATAAAAACAGAAGCAGGTATATGAGCAATTTGTGATTCATATTTAATTGATTAAAAAGTTTATACAGGATAGTTGGCTTTTGAAGTGCATTACACATTCTCTTTCTGTATCATTGCCGGAATAGTTTTAAACAGAATTTTTAAATCGTACCAAAACGAAAAATTTTCGGCATATTCCACATCCAGTTGTTTACGTTCATCGGCCGACATTACGTTTGAACCACCGCGTTTGGTTACCTGCCATAAACCGGTAATGCCAGCTGGTGCCATAAATCGTTTCGCCCATTGGTCTGTTGTAAGCATTTCAGCCTCATAAAGAGGCAAAGGCCTGTTACCAACAATTGACATATCGCCCTTTAACACATTTATCAGCTGCGGCAATTCATCCAGGCTGGTATTACGTAAAATGCGACCAACTTTAGTGATTCGGGGATCGTTGGCAATTTTAAAAAATGCATTCTCTCTCTTAATCGATTTTTTTTGTTTCACATCATCTTCAGATACCAAACCATCATCCGAAATCAGTACAGTGTTGGCACTATCTATTTTTTTATAGGTTGATGATTCACCGGGCTCCTCTACGGCCATATCTTTCTGATACTGATTAAGTTTCATTAGTTCTTCAACCCGCTTATCAGCATTCGAATACATGCTTCGGAACTTCAAAAAACCAAATACCTGATAACCCGTACCAATACGTGGTGCTGCATAATAAAACTTCCCTTTCGATTCAAGTCGAATAGCAATGATTATGATTAAGAATATTGGTAATAGTATTAACAATATGGTACCTGAAAACAAAATATCAAACAATCGCTTCCACAGCGGAAGTTTAAATGGTTCAATGGCATCCTTTTTATTAACCTGTAAAGCTTCATAATTCTCTTTGATGAAGAGAAAACGTTTTGTTAAATCTTCAACATTAAATGTTTCGGGATACACATCGTGTACACCACATTGTAAAAAATAATTGTCTGACTGATTTTTTTTAATCGCAATAATTACTTTTTGATACCTTACAAGCTGTTTAACCAGGTTCTTTAGAATTATTGAGTTATCCACTTCCTCTTTTTCTTCGTAAAGTATTAAATCAATTTCGTTAAACTGGCGAAATACCTCATACGGATTTTTAATTTGTATAATATTAAAATCTGAAGCACTATCATTCAGATAGTTGATTATTTCAGATGATTCTCCCAAAAAAGCAAGTGTGTGTTTCATATCAGGTAAATTTAAGTACTACTAATTTTTCAAAAGCTTCTCGATGCGAACAATCAATTCGGCCGGATTGTAGGGTTTTTCCAGATAATCGTCGGCTCCCATTTTAATGAGTTTAATTTTCTCATCACTCTTATCGATGCTCGAAAGCACAATAACCGGTATATTTTTATAAACACCGGATGATTTAAGCTGTTCCAAGAAATCCTTTCCTCCCATCACCGGCATAATAAGGTCTGTAACTATTAAATCCGGTTCAAATTGTCCGTTTTGTAACAATGCCATGGCTTCTACCCCATTCTGAGCACTTTCAACCTGATAATTAGTTGAAAGAATGGATTTTGTTAATCGACGAAATTCAGTTCTGTCGTCTACAATTAAAATTTTCTTCTTCATAATATCTATTTTTGAGAATAATTTATTTTTCAGTTTAATCTTTTACAAACGGGTATAATCAGACGTCTGTATACAATACAAACGCCTGATTACCTGCTTATAAATTCCAAAAAGAGTTTACAGCTTCATCGCTACTTTTTATATATCTTACTATCATCTCTGTATCCTGATTTGTTCACATACCAATCCATAAAATTATAGCCTCTGCTTACAGCCCATGGATTAAACATTAAATGTGTTTTTGTAATATCCTGTTTTTCTGACGGATAATTAAATTGTACCGGTAGATTTATAGCCCAGGGTAAATATTTGTCAGACATATAATACTTAGCAATTGCCAGATTCGAATTATCGTCTTCTGTTCCAAAAAGATTTACGTCGGCCAATTCAGTTGGTGCACTACCCGGTAAATGCACTTCTTTAGTACGATCACTATCAATCACAATAAAAGCATTGTATGGAGGTGTACCAAAGTCGGATATTGCAACGGGCGTATTCAGTTTTATGTTAATTGTTGCAGTTTTTGGATTCGTATACGCTTCGCCCTGTACAGTATTGACAAAACCATTTTTTCCGATAAATGTAAATGCGTCATCGAATACCGGAATTACTGCCTTAGCTTGTCTGTTTTCGGCACCATTTGCTGCTATAGAAAAAATATCTTTCACTAATGACTGTCCTGTAACCGATTTAATATTGGTATTTGAGGTATTCAACATCAATGCAAAACCATTCCGCGAAGAAGCCCCTATCGCTCTGACTGTCAGACTTGCATCTATTTCTACAACTTTATTATCGGCATTGGTTATCTGATTGAAATTATAATCTACTACAAGGTCATTAAAATCGTAGTCGCCTCTGTGAGGCCATAAGTCTTCGAATGCAAGTGTACCTACTATATTTTTGGCCGGATAATAGTTATTGAAAGCTTTTGCAGGGTCAGTAGGATACTCATCCATTGTGTCGCCAATACCATCGTTATCTGTGTCAAGAGGCGTATCTATTGGTTTATAGAAATCAGACTGAATTGCAGTATATGGCGTTACAGTGCTGTAAAAAATAGCATCATTAAAGTCCTCGTCCGAACTTCCATCTCTGTTTAAATCTTCAAAACCAAGCAATAAAAGCTTACGCGCATTATCTTTCAACAATACATTGTGAATACGCTTTTCTTCAGTCGATTCAGGATTAAACCGAAGATCGGAGTAAAAAACAGTTCCGGATTTTGTAATATTACCCCCACTGAAACCAGGCGATTTGAGAAACCACGCTACAGTAGTACCTTTTGGAAACACTGTAGTGTATTTACCAGTAGCCGGGTCGAGGTATAACAATTGTACTTTATTGCCCGAGGCCAATGCTCCACCTGAACCACTGAACGATGAATTTGGAAAAATTATTGTGGCATCAGTAATTGAGCTGGCCGACGAAGGAGGTGTACTTGTAGGATGAGTATAATAACCTAAACTATTTAAGTTACCGGCACCTTCGTGCACAAATGTAACCCATACTTCGGCATCTTCAATTAAAACAATACCGCCTTTAGCAGTTGTTGATAAATACTCGGGATGTGATACCGTTAGTTTAACACGCTCGGGTAAAGTAGCATTTACATCGGCCAAAAAATCGTTTTCAATAATATCTCCCGGCGACCATAAATACGAAGGTAAGCCATTTGAATCCCAACTGCCTAAAACATAATAGCCATTCACTTTTGTAGGTGTGGGCAAAGAAACCGCACTATTGTTAGCTGCTACACGCTTCTGACTGCTTACTTTGGATACAGAAGCATTTGTGCCACCAATTGTAATACTCATGTTCGATTCAATTTTGTATTGGTTTAACTGAGGCAAGCCAATTGAATTGATTAAAACAGTTAAAGTATCGGCAGTTGTAGCAGGTGCAATTTTACAATTCAACTTACCTGAAGAATTGGTTACACCTTTGTATATCAGATAGTTTTCACTATCGGCTATTAAACTTCCATCGGCATTTAAGGGATTTCTGGTATAGAGTTTTACAAAAACTCCCGATAATGCTGAATTTTGTGAGTTTAATGTAGATATGCTAACATTTACATCGGCCGTTGTTTTGAAGTCGAAGTTGGTAAATGTGACATTGTTGCTCAAATCGTCGTACTTATCGTTCATGCAAGAAGTAAGTACAACCGCAACAGCAAAGAATGCTGAAATTGTAATTTTTGTAATTTGATTTTTCATTGCTTATATCAGTTATTAATTTGTTTTTATTTTTTAGAGTTTATTTTTCAAAGGAGATGCCAAAGCTCCTACAAACTGATTATCTGCACATTACAAAACAACAAAACTTTAAAAGCTCTTTTATAACAGTTAATTATCTTCATTTTCGAATAGTCATTTAGTGAATAACTGAAACTTTTGCAAACGCCTGTACAATGCATTCCATTCGATATTTAATAAACGAGCTGCTTCTGACTTGTTGTAATTTGCGATTTCAAGCGCTTTTATAATTGTTCTTTTTTCGATTTCTTCCAAATCCAGTGTATCAAATGTATATTCGGCAGATGATTGTACATTTAGCTTACTCATTAAATTAAAGCAATCCAAACCCAGTTCAGTGTCGTTACAAAGAATAACTGCCCGTTCAATGATATTACGTAGTTCACGTATATTACCCGGAAAATTATACTGCTCAAGCATATCCAACACTTTTTGATCGATTGTATGAATTGTTTTTGTCAGTTTTCTTGAATACATATCCACAAAATACTTAACCAGTTCAGGAATATCACTTTTACGTTCGCGCAAAGGCGGTAAGTATATTATAAATGTGCCTATACGGTGGAACAAATCCATACGAAACTCCTTTCCACCAGAAATTTGCTCAATTGGTTTATTGGTAGCCGATACGATTCTGATATCAAACTTATTTGCAGTCTGCGTCCCCACCTTCACAAAGGTTCTGTCTTCGAGTACACGAAGTAGCTTAACCTGCAGAACGGGACTCATTTCGCCAATTTCATCCAAAAAAAGAGTGCCTTTATTAGCCGTTTCGAACCAGCCGGCTTTATCAGCCAATGCTCCGGTAAAACTGCCCTTTTTATGACCAAAAAACTCACTTTCGAACAAGTTTTCGGGTATTGCCGACATATTTACAGCTCCGAAAAACTCTTCTTTACGCTTACTCAGATTGTGTATTCCACGTGCCACCAATTCCTTACCAGTACCACTTTCACCCAAAATAAGAACAGATGTATCGGGCGTTTGAGCTACCATACGCATCTGATTTTTAATATCCGAGATAATTTTCGAGGCACCAATAATTTCAACTCCAAATTCACCTTCCACAATCTTCTTCAACTCGCTGTTTTTATTCTTCTCTGAGCGATAGCTTTGTTTCAGTTCGGCATATTTTTGGGTTTTTTCAATAGCCATCCACAAATCGGCAGGAGTAAATGGTTTTTTGAAATAATCTACAGCTCCACGTCTGAGGGCTTCTATTACTGTATCCATATTGCCGGAATCACTTATCATAATTACTTCCACCTGCGGATAGTCCGCTTTAATCCGTGTTAAAACTTCCAGACCATTCATCTCGGGTAGCATATAATCACAAATAACATAGCTAATAGCATTTGCTTTTAGTACCTGAAAGCCCTGTGATGGTGTTTCTACCGTAAACACATCAAATCTTTCACTCAGAATTGAGCTTGACAAGCGTCGATACAATGGATCGTCGTCAATAATCAGGATTTTTGATTTAAGGTTTTCCATGTTAAATTGATTTTATTACAGGAAGTTCAACTACAAATGTGGAACCTTTGCCAATGACACTTTCCACAAAAATTTTCCCATTATTTTTTTCAACAAACTCCTTTACCAACATCAGGCCCAGACCTGTACCCTGTTCGTTGTTAGTTCCTGAAGTAGTGAGGTGTTCGTTTTTATCAAAAATTGCACTGATAGTATCGTTGGTCATACCTACACCGGTGTCAATCACTTCAATCCGGATTTTGTCTTCGGTTTGTGATGTTCTAATCCAGATTGAACCATTTGATTGTGTAAATTTTATTGCGTTCGATATCAGATTCCGTATTACAGTATGTATGGATACTTCGTCACACCAGGCAATGGCATCGGTATTCGAATCGAAATGGATATTGATATTTTTATACTCAGCATTGGCATGCAAAAGCTGAATGCAACTTGACACTACTACATATATATTGGTTTGCGACGGATTGATCTCAAACTTATCACTTTTCACACGCGACCATTGCAACAGACTGTTAAGCAATGTAGTAGTCTCCTGCGTACGAATTTTCAGATGATGAATAATTTCCTTAAAATCCACGCCCGATGGGTCGAAATAACCTTGTTCAATGGCATCAACCGTTTGTAGAATTCCGGACAATGGCGAACGAATATCATGCGCAATAATAGAATATAACTTATCGCGTTGCTTGTTCATTTTCAGAATTTCGTTTTTCGACTCATATAATTCAAGGTGAGTTTTCACTCTGACAGATAACTCTTCACTTTTAAATGGTTTGGTAATATAATCCACCCCACCCTTTTCAAATCCCTTTATCAAATCTTCCGTCATGGTATTAGCCGTAAGAAAAATAACTGGTATTTCTGTCCATTTTTCGTTTTTCTTAATTAACTCACAGACTTCGTAACCATCCATATCGGGCATACTTATGTCAAGCAGAATTAATGAAGGCATTTCCTGCGTCATTAACTCAAGCCCCTGAGCTCCACTTAACGCTGTACGAACAGAATACCCAAATCCTTCAAGAATCTTTGATGTGAGCACCAAATTCATCGGATTATCGTCAATAATCAGAATATTATATGCATTCATTTCACTTAGATTTTAAATTGTTTCAACTCAATACTCCTTGCAACACTTCTTTCAGTTTTTCCTTTTCAATGGGTTTTGTCAGAAACACATCCATTCCGGCATGCAGGCACTTTTCTCGTTCTTCGGCCAAAGCTCCGGCCGTTAAGCCTACTATTAAAGTATGAATATCTCTTTCAGCCTCGTATTTTCTAATCTGCCGTGTAGCTTCGTTTCCATCCATTTCGGGCATCTGTACATCCATGAAAATAATATCGTATTCGTTGGAGATTGCCTTTTCGTAAGCTTTTAGGCCATTGTAGGCCTCATCAATACTCACATTCGGATTTAAGCTTAACAACATAGCTTTGGCCAGCATCATGTTTAACATATCATCGTCAACAACCAAAATTTTCATGTATTTATTCAATGTTGTTTCTTCGGTTATTTTCTCTGGTTTCATTGATTGTGATTTCTTTTGATTAACTACTGTAGATAACATATTATAGAACTCATCAAAATTCAATGGTTTTCGAATCAGGTACTTAATACCTAATTGCTCACTGTCATTGAAAAACTGAAAATCGTCGGTAGCGTTGTGTAATAACACAAATTCAAAATGCGAAACAGGAACCGCCAGTTTCTGGCAGATATACCTGATGGCTTCTGTCCCTGAATACGGATGCAAATGATTGTCAACCAATATCGCATCATAGTTATTACCCATTTGCAAAAGGAAAATGGCTTCGGAAGGGCTCTCGCAGATTACTGATTCTACGCCCATATTGTTTAACATTTTACGAATATTCTCGCAACTGCTTAAATTATCGTCAATTATGAGCACTTTTTCAATACCGGACATTTTATGTTCAAATACCAGTTGTGATAAATCACACTTAGTGTTGATTGAAAAGTAAAAAGTAGAGCCCAGGTTTTCGGTACTTTCAAAACTGATTGTGCTCTGCATTTTTTTTGCCAGCATTTCAGAAATGGTTAATCCCAGCCCTGTACCTCCAAATTTGCGTGTAGTGGATGTATCGGCCTGCGAAAAGGCTTTGAATAGTTTTGCTTTTTGTTCTTCTTTTATGCCTATTCCGGTATCGCGAACTGCAAAAGTGAATTTTCCATAATCAGCATCCAATCTCTCAAATTCTACTTTTAGTTCCACTTCGCCCTTTGATGTGAATTTTACAGCATTATTTAGCAAATTAGTAAGTATCTGCGTTAACCGAACCGGATCGACATAAAGTGTTCGGGGCAAGGACTCAGAAATGCTTAACAGCAACTCCAGATTTTTTTTCTCTGCATTATGACTTACAATGCTCATACAATTGTTCAGCAGACTTAATATCTCTGTTTTTACAGGCTCAACTTCCAGTCTGCCTGCTTCAATTTTAGAAAAATCCAGTATGTCATTTATTACATTTAACAATGTGGAAGCACTTGTATTGATAGCGCTTATGTATTGGTGCTGCACGTTATCCGGATTTGTTTGAAACAACAACTCCGAAAAGCCAATTACACTATTCAACGGTGTACGTAGCTCGTGACTCATATTGGCTAAGAATTCTGATTTTGCCTGATTGGCTTTACGTGCCGCTTCGGTTTCGTTAAGTAGAGTTTGTTCCAGTTCAAATCGTTGAATTAAACTGGCATAGATTTTCCCGAAAACTTCGAGCAATTCTCTTTCCTTTTGTGTGTATTGATGAATTTTCCGGATTGAATCAAAAGAGATAAAGCCGGCACACTCAAAACCAATAAAAAACGGTACTGATATTAAACTTTTTATTCCTCGTTTTTTTAAAACTTCATGACTTTCGCCCAAATACTTGTCTAAATCCTGAATATAAAACTGTTCACCCTTGGCGTGGTTTTTTATCCATGAATGGATATCATCAAATCGTATAAAGTCAAGCTCACTTTTAACAGAGCTAAGCTTATCTGAATGCCACTCATTGCTACAGTAGGCTTTTTTATCAATCCAGTTAATATTAAATATCAGAGCTCTGTCGGCATCCACAAATTCACTTATTTCTTTTAACGAAGTGGAAATATTTTCGTCAAATTCATCACGGGTTAAACTAATATTTCGCATGGCCAGTTTTACCAGTAAATCCTGCAACACTGACATACGTTTTAGTTCAATTACTGTCCTTTTTATGTCAGTAATTTCCCTGTTGTACCCAATTGTACCTATGATATTATGGTTCAAATCGAGTAAGGGCGTTTTGTATGTAATAGTAACAATTTTTCCTCCCGGCATATCAATCTCCTCTTCCAAACTCATTGCTTTACCATTGGTAATGAGCTCATTATCATTTTGCCGGTATTTCTCTGCAGCTTCTTTAGGGTAAAAATCATAATCGGTTTTTCCCACAACATCGCTTACACTAACACCTAAATGCTTTGCATAGCTTTCGTTTACGGTAATAAACCTGCCATCCAGATCCTTCATCCATACCAAACTATCATGATTGTTAATCATGGTTTGAAGGTCAATTATATCGAAATTATACATATTCATACTTATATTTCTTAACTTTTATTGCAATAATACGTCATACACATCTTGGTTTAGAAACACTTTATCAACTCCAGCCATTCGTTCTCAAGTAAGGTTATATAGTGTAAATCAGCATTATTACTTAAACTGCTTTTTTCAATTTGCAATGCTAAACTGCCTAACCGAAGGAACTCCATATTAAGGGCACTGCCTTTCAGTTTATGAGCTTCGTATTTTATTCTGTCATTATCTTTCTCGAGAATTGCTGTTTTAAGTTCAGAGATATATTTAGGGTATTCATCTTTGGCCATCATTAATAGAGTATTCAGAAGCTCCTCATTACCCGTTTTTTCCAAAAGCTTATCTTTGTCAAAGCATTTCAGGTCCGACTCATATTTGTGTTCGGCACTTCCCGGAGCTACAGAATCACTTAAATAGTTTGATATTATTTTAAAGAGGTCGGTTTTGCTGATAGGTTTTGATAAAAAATCGTTCATACCCGAGTTAAAGCACAATTCACGTTCTTCTTTTGAGACTCCGGCAGTCAGTGCAATTACAGGTACTGTTTTACCGTTTGGAAGTTTACGCAATTGTCTGGTAGCCTCTAATCCATCCAGTTCAGGCATTTGTACATCCATGAGTACCAAATCAGGAGTATCTGCCTTAAACTTCTGAATTGCATCAATTCCGTTTACAGCTTCGTTTATGGTAACACCTGGCACCATTGTGCGCAACATATTTCCTATGAGAATCATATTCATTGCTGTATCTTCCACAACTAAAATTTTAAATAATTCGGCATTGATATGCTGAAATACCTGTTCATCAACTTCTGTCTTTTGATAACCATGGTCAAACCTGTGATTTTGTTTCATGTTATTCAGATAGGTGTAAAGCTCATCAGTTTTAACCGGTTTGTTTAACAGGTAGCGTACATTCAGTTCTTTAGCTTTTTCGTAGAGTACTATATCGTCCGACGAGCTGTGGAGCATTATAATAGGTTGCTCTCTGTTATCAAAATGCAATAATTCCCGTATATACTTTATCGTTTCAAGTCCATCCATATCGGGCATATGATAATCCACAATAATTAAATCGAATGTCGCCTTCGATTTTAAAAGTTCTATAGCCTCGGCTCCACCACTTACACCGGTATATTTTACATTCCAGTGCCTGAAAGTATGTTCCAGAATCTGTAAATTATTTACATTATCATCAATTACCAATACAGAGTTAAGGTTTTCAATATGATTATAATCGGGTTTAAGCCCATAATTATAATCGCATACAATAGTGAAACTAAAAGTTGTACCTTTTCCATATTCACTTTCAAAACTTATATTACTTCCCATTTGCATTGCAAGTGAGTTTGATATGGTTAACCCCAAACCTGTACCACCGTACCGTCGCGTAGTGGATGTGTCGGCCTGTGAAAATGCTTTGAAAAGCTTAGATTTATCCTCGTCCTTAATTCCTATACCAGTATCGCGAACATAAACCATATAATTACCCTGCTGTTCATCTATTGCTTCGAATTTAAGTCCTAATTCAATCTCGCCAAAATGCGTAAATTTCACCGCATTACTTAGCAGATTTACCAAAATCTGTTTGGTTCTTATTGGATCAATATATGCAAAGCGAGGTATTTCAGGATTAATATTCAATAATAACTCCAATCCTTTTTGCGCTGCTGTAACTTTGATAATATCCGTTGAATTTTCGAATAACTGTATAATATCAGTTTTTATTGACTCAAGCTCCATTTTACCCGACTCAATTTTTGAAAAATCGAGTATGTCGCTGATTACAGCCAGTAATGTATTGGCCGATGTTATTGTGTTATCCAAATAATCCTTTTGAACTTTTGTAAGCGATGTATTCCTTAGTAGTTCAGTAAAACCAATTACACCGTTTAGAGGCGTCCGTATCTCATGACTCATATTGGACAAGAAATTTGATTTGGCGACACTGGCCGCCTCAGCTAATTCTTTTGAGCGAATAAGTTCAATATCATTCTCTACTTTTATCAATGCATCACCTATAATATTAGCCAGAGTTTCGGTAATACTTACTTGCTCCTGCGACCATATTCTGGTTTTCTGTACACTATCAAAACCAAAAAAACCAATTAAAATACCACTCTTAATTATTGGAAAGCACAACAATGTTTTGATTCCCTGACGCTGAAACTCTGTACGTTCTATTAGGGCTGAATCCGGTAACAATGAAGTATCTTTAATGTATATAAAATCCATTTTACGGACTTGCTCTTTCCACCATGGAAACTGATTCAGGTCAACATTTACAATAGAATCCTTCTGCGATGGAACACCATTATCACACCACTCATGTGTATTGGTTTCGAAGCCTGAATTTTCGCTGTAGCGCAAAATATAACTGCGATCCGCATTAAAAAAAGTACCTGTTTGACGTAGAATCAATCTGATTTTTTCATCAATATTCTGATTGTTTACACTTACCAGTTCTGACGACACAAAATTAATCAGGTGCTGTACATTTATCTGTTCCTTAATCAAATCGTCGGCAGCTTTGCGGTTTATAAGGTTTACAATCATTTTTGAGAAAAGCTCTAAAAGCACAATTTCTTTTTCGGTATAACTATGGTATGCCTTTACCGAATCGAAACCGACAAAACCTATACATTCAAGACCATTGATGAGTGGAATAACTACTAAACTCTTGATACCCTGTGGCTCCAGAATTTCTCTTACTTTACTATCTTTATCCAATAATTGTACATTATCAATAAGCAGGGCTTCGCTTCTTTTATGTGTTTCAACCCACTCAGTCATGTAATCAAGCGGTACCTGTTGTAAATTATCAATTTCGGCAATAATACCGGGAGCACACCATTCATATGTATTGTTGCAAACATTTAATTGCCAGTCATAATCAAAAATATAGCTTCTATCCGAATTAACATATTCCCCCATTTCACGAAGCGAATCATTTACTATTTCATCAAAATCTTCAACAGGAGCATTGATATAGGTATTCGATATTTTCAACAAAAGCTCTTTCATGTACTCGGCTTGCTTTTCCCGGTTTACATTGTTCACAAATAGTAAACCTGCTTTGCTATTGTTCCACTGAATTAAAATCCAGCTGAATTCAACCCAACAATAATTTCCATTCTTGTTTTTCAATCTGAACTGAGGTTTTGAATCTGGAATCCCACCCAAAGCTGCTGTGTCGTAAAAATTAACCAATAAATGTATGTCCATCGGGCTTATTAACTGAGTTACATCCATTCCGGTTAACTCTTTATATGTATAGCCACTTAACTCCTCCAACATCGGATTAAAAAATACAATTTTTTTATCCTGTACCACTACAATAGCCTCCTGAGCATTTTCAAATAGCAGACGGTATTGCTCTTCGCTCTTTTCAAGCGCAATACGGTAATCTTTTTCACGGGTAATATCGCCAATCAAATACATAGTACCCATTAGGTCGTCTCTTTTGTTTAAAACATCGGTTCGTTGAACACGGTACGTTTTATTGCCTATCTGAGTTTCGATATATACACTATTGTTATTCAAACTCTGTATGTAAGCTTCGGAATGTAAAATTTCATGCAAGTTATCTTTCGAAAGGATACCGGACGATAACATATTGGCTGCTGAAGGATTAATGCTACACATTTCACCATTAACATCGACCACAATGATAGCATCGGGCACACTATCAAATAACGAGTTAATAATCAGCGGTTTAATATCAAGCAAATCTTTATTAAATGCTCCCGACAACAACAATATACCCATTATCAGAAAACCAAACGGAGTTAAATCAATATTTCCTTCAGGGCGAATATTGGCTATGTATAGTAAACTAAATAAATAAGGAATTATTGAGCTTAAAAATATAAGTAAAACCCTTCCTCTATTGTCCTTAGATACTTTACTGATATAAACAGCCACTCCTGCAATACCAACAAAGATTATTGAATATGAATAAACAATATGTATCCAATAAAATATTCCTGGTTCAAACGAGTGATAATAATAATCGCCGGCCTTTGCAATTTCACTAAAGGTATAAAACTGGTGATGAAATTTGTTTGTAGCTACAGCTGTAATTGTAATAATTGGTATTATTAATATGGCAATTACTTTTTGTCGTGTTAACCAGGAATCTTTTCCGGTGTACATCAATGCAAATATTAACCAAAGTACTGGTATTGTAGCAATTCCCAGATATTCTAAACATACAAATACAATAATTTGATAATAATTATCTGATTTCAGTTCCAGACCGTAGAACAACGACCATATGCTTACAGCTAGTAGCAAATAACTCAACGAATTATTAGCCTGGCTCTTTTTATTAATTAAAGCCAGATACGACATATATAGTGTAATTACTGCCGTAACAATAAACAAATAACTATAAAATTCCAGTGTCATACTAATAATTATTTAATTAAATTTCGTTGAGCTATTACAAATTCTCAGTACGTAGTTTTGAATTGACTTCGGTTAAAATCCGTGTAACCAGCCTAACCACAGTGCGAAGATTATCAGGGCAATCAGTAACCGGATTATATTGTTCCAGCAAACGAATTTCGTTGTGTAAATCATTCACCTCCAGGTTATCCAAACTTGGTTTAATTTTATGGGCAAGCCTTTTTATTTGTTCAATATTATTGGATTCTAAAGCCTCGTTTAGTAGTTGTATAGTTTCATCCGATAATTTCAGGAACATGGCTATCAGAGTAGCTACAAACTTTTTATCACCACCCGAAATAACTTCAATTTGTCTCAAACTATACAAATGTCTGACATCCGATTTTTCTGCATTATTACTTATTTTCAACTCCTTACCTTTGGCATTTCCCTTTCGAAGGCGTACTATTTGTTCTACTTTTGCAAAAAGTTCTTCTTCTTTATATGGTTTGATAAGGTAATCATCCATTCCGATGCTCATGTATAAATCCATGTCGTGCTTAAAAGCATTAGCTGTCAAGGCAATAATCGCAGTTTTCAGGTTTAATTCTTCACGAATAATTTTTGTTGCTTCCACGCCATCCATTTCGGGCATTTGAATATCCATTAATATCAAATCGAATTGTTTTGTACGTAAAATATCAATTGCTTCTTTCCCATTTATTGCCTCCGTTAATATACATTTTGCCTGAAGTAAACTCTGTCGTGCAATGAAACGGTTCATTTCATTGTCTTCCACCAATAAAACCCGCGTACCCGATATATCATAACTTCTTGTATTTTTATCAATTACTATCAAGTTTTCTTCAATTCCCACCGGAAAATCTATTGAAAACGAAATATTGGTTCCTTGTCCTTTTTTGCTGTTTATCGCTATTTGGCCGCCCATCATTTCAATTATTTGTTTTGAAATGCTCATACCCAAACCAGTTCCTTCGTAGGCTCTGTTTGATGCATCATATTCCTGAGTAAACTTTTTGAATATTCGCTTTAAATATTCTTCCGACATTCCTATTCCCGTATCTGCCACCTCAAAACTTACTTTCTGAATTTCACTGTTGTCCGACAGCAAATTAACTTTTAACACTACAGAACCCTTATCAGTGAATTTTATTGAATTTCCCAACAGATTTATCAACACCTGACTTAATCGTAAAGAATCGCCACGGAGCGCTTTGGCAATATTATCAGAACATTCAACCTTAAAGTCAATTTTCTTACCATTGGCCCTGGAGCTTAAAATACTTTTCACATTACTCAATACGGCCGACAAACTAAAATCTTTAATATCGAGTTTGAACTCACCAGCTTCTATTTTCGACATATCCAGCACATTGTTTACTATCGATAATAAATGAAAGGAGGATGATTCAGCATGTTTCAGGTATATCTTTTGATTTGCAGTTAAGGCCTCTTTGCCAATTTCACGAATCATACCAATAATTACGTTGAGTGGAGTACGAATTTCGTGGCTCATATTTGTCAGAAAGGTTTCTTTAGCTTTAGCAGAATTCTCAGCTATCTGAATAGCCTCTTCCATTTTTTGCTGCATTTGTTTTTGTACCGATATATCGGTGTCACTACCCATATAACCCCGTAGGTTTCCATCTTCATCAAACAGTGGTTTACAATTTGTAGCCACCCATAACTCTGTACCATCTGCTCTGTCCACAACTTTTTCGAAGTTGGTTAATGAACGATGTTGCTTAATTATTTCAAAGGCTTCTCTTTTTACCCGCTCACGTTGGCGCTGATTTAAAATATCATAGAAGTACTTTTTGCCCACTAATTGTTCGGGTTTGTAACCCAATACAATTTCCACAACCGGACTCATATATGTAAACAGACCATTTAAATTGATTTCCCATGCATACGAACGTGATTGTGCCGAAAGAGTATTCAATCGCTCTAAATTCTTTAAATGCTCATTTGGGGCTAAATCCGGTGTTAAAACCTGATTAGATTGATCTGGTAAAAAAGTCTTCATGAAATTGAATTATTTAAATTTATCGCCTCTACAAAGTTTAACAGTTATCAAATCCTACTAAACATATTATTACATTACATGTAGTGATAATTTCATTTTATGTAAAAACATTTGTAGTAGAATATTTTCATAATATAGCAATTAGTTCCACCACCAATACAAATATCTTAAATACTAATTATCAACTATTTATACCCTAATATAACACTAAATTCAAGCAAAAACAAGCATTTGGTAATTAATTGTCTGACTTATCAAAAACGAAGAAAAAAAGAATAAATCTTTGAAAATGAAGAAACTGTATTCGATAACGAA
>RRZT012699391.1_pt1 | contig 36680 bp, 30 predicted proteins | sample 2165551 | NCBI WGS metagenome assembly RRZT01 (sample SAMN10456910, study PRJNA506462) | wastewater metagenome | biome: wastewater; feature: sludge; material: wastewater sludge; isolation source: wastewater sludge with Escherichia coli K12::gfp cells carrying plasmid... | place: USA: Moscow, Idaho...
CCCCCAGCGCTAAATTCAAATGTTGAATGGAGCAATTTAACTTTTCGCCGACATTCCTATCAATATTATCGATTTATTGAAATCGTTGACAGTCAAATTGGAAAAATTCTCAAAGAAATTAAATTGGCTGGATTAGAAGCTAACACATACCTAGTCTTTACGGGTGATCATGGTGAAATGAATGGGTCTCACCGCCGGATAAGAAAACTCTCTATGTATGATGAAGCACTGTCGGTTCCTTTTATCATAAGAGGTCCAGGCATTCCAAAAGGTATTGTTAATCGAAAGCATCTTATTTCCGCGCTGGATATCTATCCAACACTTTGTGACGCTGCAGGAATTACGCCACCCCATGGTTTGCGTGGAAAGAGTGCACTGAAAGTTCTGAAAAATTTTAATACTCCGGTGAGAAAATACGCTTTTGCTCAAGTTGGTAACTACTTTAGTCGTGTAGCGATTAGTACTCACTATAAATACGCTCTTTTCCTCAAAACTCATACTGCTTATAACGTTCCTGTCAGAGAGGCTTTTTTTGATATGGATCGTGATCCTGGAGAAACCAAAAATTTAATTGATGACATAGCACTCAAGCCGATAATTAATAGTCACCGCAAAGCTTTAAACAAATGGATGGTTCATACAGACGACCCTTTCGTGACTCAAGCCGTCGTTGTTGATTGAATGTCAGGCGCTTGATAATTCAGAATTTAAAAACAATGATATAAAGACCAGGATGGCAAGCTTGGATGCTGTTCCTTGAAAAAACTGGCAAAATTTCAACGCTGATTGACAGGCATGGAATCGTCAACTATCACTCAAACTGACAAACTTTGCGACAGAACCCTATTTGTTGCTAACAGCCATATAACCTAAGTTAATTGGTGATTCTATTTAGCCAGGGAATTCTGGGGAAAAAGTATTTCTTAATCAGAATTGGCAATAACAATCCTGACAAAATGAGTGCAGGTACATAGACAATGACGAAATTAATTCCCTCCGATGGAATGAATTTTAGAAGCACCGCCTTACTAAGTCCAATAGTCATGGTATTCATCAAATAAATGACAAATGTCATCCCCCCAAGATAAGTCAATACATGGCCAAACAGGTAGTTTGCACGACATAGGCCATGCAAAGACGGAATGGATAACAAGGCAGGCACCATCCACATCATGGCACTCTTACGGTACTCACTGGTCACAACAATTAAAAAAAACAGAAATAGCACAAAAGCAATCATCCAGAATCTATCAACGAAGACAACGTATTTCTCCCAATTATTTATCGCCAATCCACCCAAAACAAAAAACAAAAGGTACTTATTAAATTGAGAAATTGCAAGAAGATCCATTCCAGGTATGAAAGATAATGCGACAGCCACAAGGAAAAGCCATATCAACTTTCCATTTGAAAATGAATATAAAGCCAGGCTAAAAGCAGAGAGCAATAACAAGGCGTAAATATACCAAAGAAATCTGGCGACACTTTGCATCGGATACAAAACAATCTTAACAATGTCTGAAAACCCAGAAATCGGATTGTCAACATACATAAACTCTTGTGAAATATATTTTCCAATAAATACCACAAATGCAAAAAAGAAATATGCAGGCATCAAGCGAAAAAAACGCCTACCGACAACTTCAGAATATTCAGCAATAGTCTCGGCAGGGCTAAGTTTCATAAAGAAAACCACTCCGCTCAGAAACATGAAAAATGCCATGTGAAATGTATACACGGCATGCTTCGCAAATATATACCAGTCGTTATCCGCCGGTGGATATCGCGCGGCTATGTGCCCAAATACGACAAGCGCTATCGCAAGACCTTTGGCACGATCGATATCATCAAGACGCTCGACAAAAACTCTTTTCTTAACAGTCATTGTTGTTACGCAAAATTATTTAAGAGGGCATGGAGTCTTAATAGATGCTATACCAAAAACGCCGTTAAGAAATAATTGAAACCGGCTGATAGGGTTTGGACACGATTTTTTTGTGTATCGATTGGTTATTCGATTTTATATGCACACATATTAAGAGTTTCGGCTGTGAGAATACGTAGCCACTACCGACATAGTCAACATATTTGTATCTATGATATATTATCCTGAAAGAGTGCGCTTAGCGAAGTTTTTTGTATAGTATCTATACGGCCCCTTGTACAAATGCTCGTTTGTGCAACTATAACCTGAATTACTGCAGACCAAGGCATAAAGATATTAAATAGCGGCGCTGTTGAATAAATCGAACTGTCGGTAAAAAGAGGTGCTGTCGCAGCAGCATTCGCAAAATAGCCACTTCCTAAATCTCTTTCATGGAGAATGATAAGTCGAAGACCTTCCGAAGCTTGCAGTTAGTAAAAAAGATTCTCAGTTTTTCTAGACCGCTATAAGGTATCAGGTTGTTCTGGATAAGGAGAATTGGCATTGCTGAGTCATATATCACCAGTGGGCAGGAAAACATTCCAGGAAAGCTGATGAACAATGTACAGGCTCAGAACTGACTGAAGCCTCCGGCAATTTCTGTGCCCAAATGCGTGGATGTCATTTACAGCACCGGCGTAAACTTTTTCGCCAAGTGTGGCGAATGTTATTAGCATTCCCCATTAACAGATTCTAAAAAACCGCTATTTTGAATTATGCGTATCTTAGAACATCCCCAACAACAGCTATTGAGTGACATTAATCCGAAAGAGCGCATACCTGCTGATCATGCCCTGCGGCCACAGAAGGTAGTAACTGACACGATACTCAAGCAAGCGGGCCAACAGTTTAATGCTGTTTATTCAATGAAAGGCCGACCATCAATTCCGTCTGAGCGGCTATTTCGAGTATCGCCGCTGCTAGTACTGTTCACGATCCGTTCTGAACGGAAACTGGTCGTGTATATTGACTTTAATCTGTCATACTTTGATGCTTATTTCGCCACTGAAACTGGGCGCACAGATGGATTTATCAAGTTCATTAGCGACAGTCAGAAGGTAACATTCGGCACAGATGCTGCCCCGACGATTGATGCTGTTCACTTCGCAGCATTCCGCACCCTGTTTAAGCTCAAATCAAAGTGCGCCATAGGAGATGCGCCATGAGCGATAACGAAAAAAAACTGATCCGCAACAGCGCTGTAGAATTTATGATCTTTACCGGCCAGGCGGGTGAGTTAGACGCAGACTCAGTTATTCGGAAATTCCGAATAACTGCCGCAGACGGCAAATCGTACGCCACCAATCATCACGGTCTCGACGTCATCATCTCCGCGGGCTATCGGATCAACGCAGTGCGCGCCACTCAGTTCCGGCAATGGGCTACACGGGTGCTGCACGAGTTCGAAAAATACCGAATTGTGCAGGATCAGTTGTTTGAAAGTGATTTCGACAGGTTAATCGAACAAATCCAGGCAGAGCGTGAGCCTGGTAGCGATGATGATTAACGCGCCTCGCATCTCTCACGCTGCACCAGGATGAAATGTAGTCAATGACTGACCACGCTGAACTTGCGGCACTACGAGCTGAAAACGCCCGCCTGATTGGGTTGCTGGAATCTCATGGAATTGAATGGCGCTCGCAAACTGAGTCATTATATCCGTCCGTTCCGGAGTCGGAGCCATCACGACTATCTGCCGCCGAAAAAGTGACACTTTTCCGTCAGCTATTTCGTGGCCGCACCGATGTTTACGCTGCTCGATGGGAAAGCAAGACTACCGGAAAGTCTGGCTACGCACCAGCTTGCGCCAATGAGTGGCGCGCGGGCGTGTGCGAAAAGCCACGCATCAAGTGCAGCGATTGCGGTAATCGCCTATTAGTGCCATTATCCGATGCTGTAATCTACGCCCATCTGGCAGGTGATCACACGATCGGTATTTATCCGCTGCTGGACGATGACACTTGCTACTTTCTGGCAGTCGATTTTGATGAGGCTGAGTGGCGGGATGATGCTTGCGCCTTTGTGCAATCCTGCGAAGAATTGGGTGTGCCGGTGGCGTTGGAAATCTCACGTTCCGGTCAGGGCGCACACGCTTGGGTGTTCTTCGCAAGCCGAGTTTCTGCCCGGAATGCCCGTCGTCTGGGTACGGCCATCATCAGCCATACTTGCTCTCGCACTCGACAATTGAAGCTGGCGTCCTACGACCGCCTGTTTCCGAATCAAGACATGATGCCCAAGGGTGGCTTTGGCAACCTAATCGCGTTGCCATTGCAAAAACGCCCGCGCGAAAACGGTTGTAGCGTATTCGTCGATACCAGGTTGCGCCCACATCCCGATCAGTGGGTGCATCTGAGCTCGATCAAACCCATGGCACCGAACGACATCGAGCCTATGATCCTCCGCGCCACGGGAGGGGTTCATTCTTTGGACGTCACTTTCATTGACAATGAAGATTTGGCTACGCCGTGGAAACGGGAGGATATTTCAGCGAAAAAGCTGGCGGGCACGATGCCTAAGATACTAAGCGTGACGCTGGCTAACCTGATCTATTGCGAGAAGGCACAACGGCCGCAAGCTCGGGCCAATCGCCTGATCCGGCTGGCAGCTTTCCAAAATCCAGAGTTCTACAAGGCGCAGGCGATGCGGATGTCAGTGTGGGATAAGCCGCGCATCATTGGCAGAGCGGAAAATTTTCCACAGCATATCGCACTGCCGCGTGGTTGCCTCGACGCTGTACAGGAACTGATGCGCGATAACGGCATTGACTGCAACCTGCATGACGAACGATTCACAGGAGAGCCTATCTACGCCGAATTCATTGGTACGCTGCGACTCGACCAGGAGATCGCAGTTGCCGCGATGTTGCACCACGATACCGGTGTACTATGCGCTCCAACCGCCTTTGGCAAGACGGTGATTGCCGCAGCAATGATCGCCCGACGCGGCGTTAACACTCTGGTGCTTGTACATCGAACCGAATTGCTTAAGCAATGGCAGGAACGGCTGCAGGCTTTTTTGGGCATTGGCAAAGGCGTAGTCGGCATCGTCGGCGGCGGCAAAGCCAAACTCACTGGCAAAATCGACATCGCGGTGATGCAGTCACTCTCCCGGCAGGGTGAGGTGAACACGCTAGTCGAAAACTATGGTCACGTAATCGTCGATGAATGCCACCACATCAGTGCGGTGTCTTTCGATGCTATACTGAAGAGCACCAAAGCCAAATTCATTCTTGGCTTGACTGCCACGCCGATACGTCGCGATGGTCAGCAACCGATCATCTTTATGCAGTGCGGGCCGATCCGCTATACCGCCACAAAACCAACCAATGCGCCGCACGATCTGGAGGTGGTACCGCGATCACGCTGTGAACGCATTGATCTACCGCCCGACGCTGGTATTCAGGATGTGTTTCGGCATCTTGCCAATGATAAGGCTCGAACGGAAACTGTCGCTGCTGAGGTCAAGACCGCTTTCTTGCAAGGCCGCAAGGTGTTAATGCTGACCGAGCGCACTGAACATTTGGAGGCCATCCAGTCTGCCTTGAACGATCAGGTAACTGGGCTGTTCGTTCTGCACGGACGGATGTCGAAGAAACAGCGCGCCACCTTGATCGCTGAACTTGACGCATTGCCACCCGATGCGCCCCGCATCTTGTTGGCCACGGGGAAACTGGTGGGCGAAGGCTTCGACCATCCGCCGCTCGACACGTTGGTGCTGGCAATGCCCGTTTCATGGAAGGGCACATTGCAGCAATACGCTGGCCGCTTGCACCGGGAACTCGCCAGCAAAACCGATGTGCGTATCAGCGACTTCGTGGATACCGGCCATCCAGCGCTTTTGCGAATGTGGGATAAACGCCAACGCGGCTATCGGGCAATGGGCTACCGGATGGAAACTGCTGGCGTACTTGAAGAACAGGAATTGCCTGCCTTAGTCTAATTCCTAATCTGAATATCAGTTAATCTTTCCATGGTCACCTTTCCTGAGTAACTACATGAGATTTTTCTCGATGATCTTTATCAGCTACTCAATATAATTGAGATTTTATAGTACTAAATGGAATGACAAGAAACAAACCAATCTTGTAACTACTAGTGATATATGGGAATTATATAACTCATGAATACTTCTGGAATGATTTGAATTGTGACTAGAGATTGCAGAAGGTTATTTCAAATGTTACATCGCCTTCATAAACTTTGTTTTTTTGCATTGATAGTACCGGAACAAAACGAATGTTTAATGCATATTTGTTGGCGCTTATTTCGGGTACACAGCAAAGCTGATCACTTAAGTTAAGTCTTAGCATATGTGCTGAGTATTCTGAGCCATTATGCTGAAAAACACCTTGATTCGCAACCGCCCTTAGAGTTCTTCCGCTCTTTCGTAATAGTAGCAAGACAATTCTGAATGCGTTACGTATGGGTTGAAATGGAGACAACCATTCATTAAGATCTTCATGCCGATGTACAGGATCCAAATTGAGCCAATAATGATAGGATGGCAAATCAAACACACAACAACCACCGGGTATTCCAATTCGCTGTTTAATCGCCATCAGCCATTCATTTCCACGTAAGTGCTCGCCAACTTTTCCGGGAAAATCCAACATTTCCCGGAAAGTGACTTTTATGTCATTTAGGACACTATCAAGCGCCACCTCAGAAACATCTGGATTTTTTCGTAACATCTCGAGTATCAGTTTTTGCCGTTCCAGTTCTTGCAACAAATCTGATTTAATATCTGCACGATTGGTGATTTCCAGAACCTCAAACAAAGCTATGAGCGAAGCATGATGATCAGAAGCGCTCTCTTTAGTTGAAAAAAAATCAATTTTATTAAACAAGTCTTCAAGTCGCAGGAGAGTGCGTATACGCTCATTAAGCGGGTGTTCATAACAAATCACAATAACTATGCGTCCACAACAAAGATTAGAAATATTAGATCTTGCCCGAAGAGGATTATTTCACAAAAGAAACAAGTTTCCCAGTGAAATTCTTGATCGTTATTACATAACGCAATGTTTATTATGACAAAGAAAGATATTTTCTGTGTAGCTGAACTACCTGTGATTTTAGATATGCAAGGTCTTGACTGTTGTCGATCACATCGTCTGCTTTTTGCAAGCGATTTTTTCGTGATACCTGTGTTGCAATAATTGCTTTTACTTGATGTTCAGACAGCTTGCTACGTTCCATCGTACGCAATAATTGTTGTTGCTCTTCACAATCAACAACCAGGCTGCGTCGAACTACTTTGTCGTAATCATCTATTTCAAATAAAAGTGGGATGACAATGATGATGTAAGGTGATCGAGTTTTTTTGGCTTGCTGAAGAGTTTCGGAAAGAATGAGCGGATGAAGAATTTTTTCGAGTGTTCTTTTGTGATTAATATCGGAAAAGATTAAGTTTCGCATCTTTTCCCTATCTAGAGAACCATCCGCAGCTATCATGGTTTCTCCAAAAGAGTTTTTAATTGAGTTCATTGCCAAACCGTGAGGCTCGGTTAGCATCCGAGCAATTACATCAGTATCAATAACATCAACACCCAAATCCACGAAACACTGGCTTGCACTCGATTTCCCACAACCGATTCCTCCAGTTAGTCCTACAATTAAGGTCATCGATTAGAACAATCCAAAGTAGGCATGATTAATCTTTTCTCCCCAGAATAATGCGATAAGCGCTCCGCCAACAAGATAGGGACCGAATGGGATAGGAATATTTTTATTGAGTTTTGCCGCGATGATCAGTCCAACACCTACGATGGTAGCAACCAGTGAAGAGAAAAGCATAACCAGCGGAAGTATGCTCCATCCCAACCAAGCGCCAATTGCGGATAGTAATTTAAAATCACCAAATCCCATACCTTCTTTTCCGGTTATCAATTTAAAGCACCAATAAATTAACCACAAGGAAAAATAACCTACTGCGGCACCAATAACCGCTGATTGAATATCGGTAAAGCCATTATTAATATTCACCAATAACCCCAGCCATAATAACGGCAAAGTTATATCATCCGGCAATAATTGTGTATTGAGATCAATCACAGCCAAAGTAATGAGCGCCCATACAAAAATCAATGCCGCAATCGTTATCAGGCCATATCCAAAATGCCAGGCAACGAGACCGCTCATTAAGGCTGTTAAGGCCTCTACAATAGGATAACGAGAAGAAATGTGCACGTTGCACTGGGAGCAACGACCGCGTAAAAATAGATAGCTAACCAGTGGAATGTTTTCCCATAGGCTCAGCTTGTGTCCGCAATGAACACAAGCTGAGCGCGGGGTAACAAGATTAAAATTTGGTAATGTTTCGTTTGCTTGACCCTGTAACTCAGCACATTGCTGCAGCCAACTTCTTTTAAGCATCTCGGGCAGTCGATAAATCACGACATTCAAAAAGCTACCTATCATCAAACCAAGAAGCATGATCAAGGAGATAAAAAAAGCAGGAGAATCTTGCAGTATGGTGAGTAAGGTCATGGTTGTTTTGTATAAACTGAATTATCTAAGATCGCGCTAACTAACAACCATGCCCATCTTAAAGATAGGCAAATACATTGCGACTACCATGCCACCAATAAGTGTTCCAAGAACAACCATGATCATAGGCTCCATTAAGCTTGAAAGTGCGGCAACAGCATCGTCAACTTCCGCTTCATAGAAATCGGCTATTTTACCGAGCATAGAATCCAGCGACCCTGCTTCTTCACCAATAGCTACCATTTGAATAACCATGTTTGGAAATACATTGCTGTTAGCCATAGATGACATTAGGCTATTACCTGTGCTAACTTCAAGCTGTATATTCTTTGTAGCCTCATAATAGATATAATTTCCAGCAGCACCTGCGACGGAATCTAATGATTCTACCAAAGGAACACCTGCCGCAAACATCGTTGAAAGCGTGCGCGACCAACGCGCAATAGTAGCTTTACGAATTACTTCTCCGAAAACAGGAATCTTAAGTGCAACACGATCAATAAATCGCTGCATAGGAATAGATCTTTTCCAGGTATAAAAAAAAGCATAAATCCCCCCCCACACAATCCCAAAGATTGCCCACCAATAGGCGACAAAGAAATCCGAGATCGTCATTACAAAGAGTGTTGGAGCGGGCAAATCGGCACCGAAACCCTCAAACAAATCTTTAAAAGCCGGGATCACAAAAATCATTATTATCGCTGTAATGACAAATGCAACTACAATAATCGAAATAGGATAAAAAAGGGCTGATTTAATTTTTCCTTTGATAGCTTGAATTTTTTCTTTATAAGTAGCCAGGCGATCTAAAATAGTATCAAGAATACCCGCAGCCTCTCCTGCACCAACAAGATTACAATATAAAGCATCGAAATAAAGTGGGTATTTGCGAAATGCATCCGTCAAGTTACTACCAGTTTCAACATCAGCTTTAATATCCATCAACAACTTACTCAAAGCCCTGTTACTATGGCCTTTCCCTATAATCTCAAACGCCTGCAACAGTGGCACACCCGATTTCATCATGGTTGCCAATTGACGCGTAAATAACGTTATGTCTTTCTCAATGATTCTGCCATTGGATCGCATTTTTTCTATTTTTGTAACTTTGATGCCCTGACGACGCAGGGTGGAAGTTACAACCACAGTTCCTGCTGCGCGCATTTCACCTTTTAGTTGCTTTCCAGACTTATCTTTTCCTTCCCAAGAATAATTAATTTCTTTTATTTTTTTTTCAGCGTTTGCGGTTATGGTAGCCATAATCAGTTCCTTTAAAACTCAGTATGTTCTTGATAGTTAAGTATTCTTAACCAGAGTTACAAAAATTCTAATTTCGTTCTTTCTTGGCAACAAAATTAGAAAATTGTTTTTAAATTGTGCGAATTAAACGGCATTGATTGATTATTACTTAGCGCAAACTAAAAATTTGATGATTGATACCAGACTGAGTGCTGATTAATTTACTGATTAGTGATCAATGCTGCTTTAACACCGTCATGGACTGTCGGATAGAGTAAGCTAACGTGTAATTCTTTTTTTATTCTGAAGTTTCTAAGTCGCCTGGATTCCTTCATAAAAGAAAACATACCGGGTGTTATTTGTTCTTGAGCTTGATTTCGAGTGATACGAGGAGGACGTGGCAAAGCAAAATGATCAGCAACTAAGTCAAAATACTCACCCATTTTGAGATGAGAATCGTCACAAGCGTGATAAATTCTATTTGTTTTGGCAAGCCGTATAGCAGCAAAAATAATCTGAGCAAGGTCATCTGCATGTATATGATTAGTATAACTATCTTCCACGTCCAATAATGCAGGATGGCCATCTCGCAGACGTTGCAAAGGTAATCTACTAGGTGCATAGATCCCAGGTACGCGCACTATACACGTTGAAATGTGATTGCGTTTTCCCCAGTTACGTATTTGCCTTTCAGCAAAGACACGTCGTATAGCTCGATCATTTTCAGGATGAACAGGATGAGTTTCATCAATTAAATCCCCATCGCAATTACCGTAAACCCCGCTGGTACTGATATAGATAAGCCGTTGTGGTAAAATCATCGAATTGATTTTCGTTTGTTTTGTTAGAGCAGACAATAAATGTAGCGTTCTTGTGTCCCGTTTCCCATAATTGGGTGGAGGAGCCAAGTGCAATACTAGATGTGCTATTCCCGCGAGCTTCTTAAGACTTTTTGGGCAATCTAAATTACCGTAAATTGGAGTAATGCCATTTTCGCGTAACAGATCAGCACGATCTACGCTACGGTATAAACCGAGGATACGGTAATGTTCTTTTAACAGGGGCACTGTCCGCAAAGCAACATCGCCGCAGCCGATAATTAACAGTTTTCTTTTCATACAATCTATTTATTCTATCTAGAAATAATATTTATTATTTATCTGCTACTCAATGTCGTACCAAATCCTTATTCATCCCAGTGGACATATATTAACAGTAAAACCGGGAGAAGCCATTCTCGATGCGGCTCAACGAGAAGGATTCTCACTACCTTACGGCTGTCGTAACGGTTCCTGCGGAATTTGTAAAGGAAAAATCATACAAGGATCGGTAAACTACGGTCGTCATAGTGAAGAAGCCTTGACTGAGGAAGAAAAAAAAGCTGGTAACGCGTTGTTCTGCTGCGCTTCTCCATTGACCGACTTGATCATTGAATGCCAGGAAATCAACGCAATTAAAGATATCGAAATAAAGACCTTGCCTTGTCGCGTACATAAACTGGATCTTGTCGCTCCCGATGTCATGGTTATTTCATTAAAACTTCCTGCCAAGCAGCGGCTACAATTTTTGCCAGGTCAATATATCGACATCTTGCTCAAAGATGGAAAGCGCCGGAGCTTTTCTTTGGCAAATGCGCCTCATAATGATGAATTTCTGCAATTACATGTACGCAATTACCCTGGAGGTGCATTTACAGAATATGTTTTTAACCAAATGAGGGTTAAAGATATTGTTCGATTTATCGGACCGCTTGGATCGTTCTTTCTGCGCGATGCACCCGAACGTACTGCAATTATTTTTCTAGCGAGTGGAACAGGATTTGCGCCAGTAAAAAGTATTCTTGAACACGTTTTATATCAAGAAAAAAACCGAAGTAGCAAAAGAAAAATGGTTCTCTACTGGGGTGCACGTACAAAAGCCGATTTATATTTAGCTGAATTAGCTAGCAGCTGGCAGCAACAGCATGAAAACTTCACCTTTGTACCTGTATTATCCGAACCTTTGTCAACTGATAACTGGACAGGGAAAACAGGATTAGTTCATGAGGCCGTGATGCAGGATTTCGAGAATCTGGAAAAATATCAAGTATACGCATGTGGCATCCCTGCTATGATAAAAGCAGCGTACCATGACTTTACCCTTTATTGTAAGCTACCTAAAAATGCTTTTTTCTCAGATGTATTCACACCCTCGACAAACAATCCTTCAATAACTAAGAAATCTGAGTCCATATAAAGCAAAGCCAATGAGTAGCTAGCTGAAGTCACGACAATGAGGTTAAAACGAAACAAATTTAAGTTCTTTTAGCACTACACTTCCATCTGTCCTTGCTTTTGCAGTCCCCATTGGAAATCCCCAACGGCCTAGTTAATAAGCCGTTTAGGAATAATTCGGGCCCTTTATTTAATGATTCATAGTCAATTTATGTTTACCCAGCTTCTCGTTTAGTTGTGCTAATGCAAAATGTGCTTTATAACTTGGTTCAACCGATAAGCTAGCTTCTAAATAGTTTTGCGCTTTACCCCAAAGCTCACAATGAGTGCAGAGTTTACCAAGTGTCAACAACAATTGTGCATTGTTAGGTCGTGATTTCAGCCAAACTTCTGCGCATTCAATCTGCCTATTGACATGAGAACCCAAGCATTCCGCATAAAGTTCAATTAAGTTGTTATCCCATGTGATCGGAACATTTTGTTCAATAATCCGATTTGCTGCTGCGCAGTCTCCTAGAGAACTGTAGGCACGCACTGCAGCTGCACAAAGTTTACTATCCATCTTTTCCATTGGCGGTATGTGCAGCCAATATTGATTCAAGGACTGCAAATCGGTTGCTTTGCTTCTAATATTTTCTATTTGCGCATCGTGTCTTAACTGCTTTATGTGTGTTTTATTAGCCGATTGACGTTTCGCCAGCACTTCAGTTAACTCCAATACTGCATCCCAATTTCCACCCTGTTGCTGAGCCTCCAGCTCCAGTTGCAACACCGCAGTAGGTTGCAACCCTCCCTCTGAGTACAATAACTGTAAGGTTCTAAGTGCATCCTGATAATGTCCATCATCTAACTGGAACTTAGCTTTAGTGGCAAGACACAAAGATTTTTCACCTGGCGCTTGATTAAGAGCATCATTTAAATATTGATCTCGCGCTGCAACTTGATCAAGTTTGTGTGCTGAACGAGCTGCGATAACAGCACTAATTGTTTTGATAGTTTCTGAATTTGCTAACTTTAATGCAGTGGCGGTATTTTTCTGTGCTTTAACAAAATCACCTTCAAAGTAGGCTTTTAGTCCGGATAGCAGCATCTCGTCTGTTTTTTTGTGGCGATGCCTTTTGCTGAATCCAAATACTCCCAAGATGAATCGTACTAGCAAATAGAAAACTATAAAAGCCACGATCACAACAATAATAAACTGATCGAGCGGTAGCTCTAATTGATAGGGCGGCATCACCAGTGAAGCTTGCCCAGTGATGTTTTTAGCAGTAAGTGTAACAGCCACAGCAGCAGTGAATAGTGCTATTAGCCAGACTATCAGTTTCATATATTCTCCTCATCGCATTAGAGTCGATCATTATTAATTTATATCACGGATTACAAGTACACACCTACCACCACGGTAAGTACAATTGATGCGCGACTATTTATATTTTATATTATGGGCCCCTTCCTTATATATCATTCAAAACAAAAGCTATCTTCCCATCGTCTGAAAGTATATATGCAAACCTCTCAGCAAACCTTCATCTCCAGCGCATGGTACTTTCACGATTTTTTCTAACCCTAATTCTTTGGCTACTTGTGCTATGCGCTCATGAGCTGTAAAAACCGGAGTTACTTTCAGTAATTGTTGGCCAAGCTTGCCTATTATGTCAAATAAATTATGCAATCCCTCACTGCTCGTAATGATTACTGCGTGTATTTCCCCTTGTGACCAAGCGGCAAGCAAAGGTGCGCTATCAATATCTGGTTTCCTGCGCAGATAGCATTCGGCATATTCGATATACGCACCGCGCTGCACAAGTGTGTCGCCCAATAGCGTACGGCCGCCATTACCACGAAAAATTACAACACGTTTGCCGCCCATACTCCGTAATTCCCTTGATTTAAGCAGCCCCTCACTATCAAAACATTCGATTGGGATAAGAACCTCGTTGATGCCATACCCTCTTAATGTGTCCGCAGTGCTTTTTCCTACAGCAGCTATTTTTAAGTGGGGAGGGAACGTGCGCTGCTTGGTAATTAAATCCATACTTTTGGTAACAGCATTAGGACTGACGAATACCGCCCAATCAAACTCGTCCAAGCGTTTGATCAGATTGATCAGTGGGGTAATATTCGCGATATCAGCGATTTCCAATACTGGAAGTAAAATCGGATTGCCACCGCTAGCATGAATACTTTCTGCAAGAAGTGTAGCTTGATGTATCGGACGAGTGACCAGTATACTAATCCCAGCTAATTGTTTACTGGCAGTCAATTCCAACCTTCGGCAGATACCAAAGCAGCCAGAATTTTATCTGCACCTTGCTTAATCAGCTCTTGCGCCAATTGCTGCCCCATTGCAATACCCGTTTCCGGTTCACCATTTAATGCTCCGCTCACGATACGTTTTCCATCAGGTTGCGCAACAAATCCACGGAGTTGAAGTTTGTTATTGTTAATTTCAGCAAAAGCTCCCAATGGCACCTGACAGCTGCCTCCCAATACACGACTCACCGAACGCTCAGCTTCGACACAATAAGCAGTTCCCTGGTGGTGTAGTGGTTGCATAAGCTTAATCAAATCAAGACGATCCGCTCTGCATTCGATCCCTAAAGCACCTTGTCCAACCGCAGGTAAGCTTTGTTCAGGATTGAGTAATGCTGTAATGCGATTGGAGAGTTCAAGCCGTTTTAAACCGGCAGCAGCCAGGATAATCGCTGCATATTGATCTTCATCGAGTTTGCGTAATCGGGTTTGAACATTGCCTCGCAATGGTTGCACTCGAAGTTGCGGAAAACGTGCCCGCAATTGGCTTTCGCGTCGCAAGCTTGATGTGCCAACGACACTACCCGAAGGTAACACATCCAAACTCGCATAGTGATTAGAAACAAACGCATCGCGTGGATCTTCTCGCTCAGTTATCGCAGCTAGCTTGAATCCTACTGGAACATTCATAGGCATGTCTTTCATGGAATGCACTGCGATATCAGCGCGGCCATCTTCCAGAGCTTGTTCAAGTTCCTTAATGAATAAGCCTTTTCCGCCAATTTTAGATAATGATTGATCCAGTATCTGATCACCGCGTGTTGTCATACCAAGTATGCTGATTTCAGTTTGCGGGTATAATTCACTTAAGCATTTTTGAATGAACTTGGCTTGCCACATAGCAAGTAAGCTTTCTCGTGAAGCAATGACAATTTTCTTGGGAAATAAAAATGAATTGGGCATTAATGATATAAATGAAAAAATTACAAAAAATTCTTACTGGCGATCATTTTAGCATGGCCAGCCCTGACTTGGCGTATCGCGAGTGGTCGCTGGTTTCATTTTTTATAGCGGATGTAGAACGTAATGAATGATGTTGATTCAAAGAATAATGATGTTAATAATCAATTAGCAAATGATAAAGATTCACCATTGCGCGAGGATATTCGTTTTCTTGGACGCATTTTGGGCGACACGGTACGTGAGCAAGAAGGAGATAACGCCTTCGAATTGGTGGAAAATATACGCCAAATAGCAATTCGTTTTCATCGCGAGCAGGATCCCACTGCAAGGCATGAATTGGAAGCTATACTCAAGCAATTAAGCGATAGAGATTCATTGCCAGTTGTTCGTGCCTTTAGTTATTTCTCACTGCTCTCCAATATTGCAGAGGATGTGCATCATAACCGGCGGCGGCGGGCTCACCTACGCGCCGGTTCAACGCCACAGGCAGGGAGTGTGACGTTAGCGCTAGAGCGCGTATTGGAAAGCAGCAGTAATGCACGAACAGCCCTTGCTGATTTCTTCAAGAAAGCGATTGTTTCTCCAGTTCTGACCGCGCACCCAACCGAAGTACAGCGCAGAAGCATATTGGATTGTCAATTAGCCATTGAGCGCTTACTAAAAGAACGAGCATGGACTGAGTTGACTCCAAATGAGTTACGTCATAATGAAGAAAATCAGCGAGCTACAATTCAAATTTTGTGGCAAACACGTATGTTACGTCCAACTCGCCTGTCCGTCTATGATGAGATTGAAAATGGTTTAGCGTATTACAGTTATACGTTTTTAAGTGAAATCCCATATATATACGCAAAAATGGAAGATTTGCTCGAGCGTCGGCTGGTCAACGATATTCCATTGGTGACTTCGTTTCTGCGAATTGGAAGCTGGATTGGCGGCGATCGCGATGGTAATCCTTTTGTCACACACGATGTCATGTTGCGCGCTGTGGAACGCCAATCAGCAGTGGCACTGGAATATTATATTGATGCCGTGCAAAAAATCGGTCGTTCCATGAGCCTGACCGAACTCTTGGTAGAGATCAGTGACGAAGTCAAAAATTTACTTGCTACCGCCCCGGATATCCCTAACCGGTCTGATGAACCTTATCGGCGCATTTTTCTGAGCATAGGTGCTCGTTTGGTCGCCACCGCAAAAAAATTTGGGCATCAAGTTTTGCAACTAAGTACAGAAGAAACCAAAGAACCTTACGTTGATAGCGCTGAATTTATGCACGATCTCGATGTAATCATTCAATCGCTGAAACAGCATAAATCTTCTTGGGTAGCACGTGGTGCATTACGCAATTTGCGGCGAGCCGCAGATGTATTCGGCTTTCATCTTGCACCTTTGGATATGCGTCAACATAGCAAAATTCATGAACAAGTCGTAAGCGAGTTATTTGAATATTACACCGGCCACAAGGATTACTTGCAACTTGGTGAGAAGGAGCGGGCAGATTGGTTATTGTTAGAAATTAATCGGTTACATCCATTATTGACTATTCCCTCGGAGTTCTCTGAAACGACGCAATCCGAATTACACATTTTGCAGTGCGCCGCCGAAATTCATCGGCGTTTCGGACGCGCAGCAATGCCGAATTATATTATTTCCATGACCACTGGGGTGGTCAATATACTGGAAGTAGCATACTTGTTACGTCAAGTGGATTTGCTGCAAACTGGAGAATCCCCCCAGTTGCATCTCAAAATTATCCCATTGTTTGAAACAATTTCTGATTTGCAAAGCTGCGGTGAAATTATGGATCAATTATTTTCACTACCCTATTACCGCAAGCTGTTAAGTTCAGTAGGCAGTGTACAGGAAGTCATGCTGGGGTATTCCGATAGCAATAAAGATGGTGGATTTATCGCTTCGAATTGGGAGATTTACAAGGCAGAAATTGCACTGACTAAGGTTTTTGCTAAACATCAGATTGGATTACGTCTATTCCATGGTCGTGGTGGCACTGTAGGACGTGGCGGTGGGCCGAGTTATCAGAGCATCTTGGCACAACCTCCCGGTAGTGTGAATGGTCAGATACGTGTAACCGAACAGGGTGAAGTCATTAGTAGTAAATATGCTGAACCCGAGATTGGGCGTCGTAACCTTGAAACTTTAGTGGCAGCGACAATGGAAGCAACTTTACTAGGCCATGACTCGATCGGCAAAAATGCAGATCGATATTATCCCGCGATGAGTAAACTCGCAGCGGTTTCTTTTGCAGCTTATCAAGATTTAGTGTTTGGAACTTCGGGATTCAAACAATTTTTTCTGGAATCAACACCTATTCGGGAAATGGCAGGTTTGCACATAGGCAGTCGACCACCTTCCCGCAGGAATTCCGATGACATTGAAGATTTACGTGCGATTCCATGGGTATTCAGCTGGAGCCAGAGTCGGATGATGCTGCCAGGCTGGTATGGTTTCGGCCATGCAGTGGAAACATTTGTGAATCAACAAGATCAAAATGACCAAGGGCTCGCCTTATTGCAAGAAATGTACCAAAAATGGCCCTTTATGCAAACGCTGTTGTCGAACATGGATATGGTACTAGCTAAGACAGACATGGGCATTGCCTCACGCTACGCTGAACTGGTAGACGATGTTGTACTGCGTAAGCAGATTTTTGCACGAATCCAAGAAGAGCGCGTGAGAAGTGAAAAGTGGCTATTTGCGATCACTGGTAATGTCGAGTTACTGCAAGATAATCCGACATTAGCACGCAGCATCCGTAATAGAATCCCCTATATCGATCCACTCAATCACTTACAAGTGGAATTGCTTCGCCGCTACCGATCTGGCGAAGATAATGAAGAAGTTAAACGCTCTATTCATCTCACTATCAACGGTGTAACAGCAGGATTACGCAATAGTGGTTGATTGCAAATTTTATAACATGCTTGCTCTGAAGAACGCACTGCAGGAGGCTCTGGTACCCATGAAACAATTTTTCTTTTTTATTATACTGCTTGGCTTTTATTCCCCGTGGGCATTAGCTTCGCTACCAATTCAATTTTGGCAGGCTTCTTCTGGGGCACAAGTATATTTCGTGGAGAATCATGACCTACCGATACTGGATGTGAGTGTCGAATTTACGGCAGGCAGCAGTATGGATATCCCGAGTCAATCAGGTCGCGCCAATCTGGTTCAGCATCTGCTCAGCCTGGGTGCAGGAGGCTTGTCTGAGGATCAAATCGCCACTGCATTAGCCGATGTGGGAGCGCAAACCAGAAGTCATTTTGATCGGGATCGTGCTGGTATTGTTTTACGTACCTTGAGTAATGAACTAGAACGCAAACAAGCACTGGATGTATTTGCCCGCATTATTCAATCCCCTGAATTCCCGCAAGCTATCTTGTCGAGGGAAAAAGCAAGAATTATTTCAAGTATAAGAGAATCAAGTACTAAACCGGATTATATCGCCGAGCGCGAATTAATGAAGATGCTATACGGAAATCATCCCTATGGATTCAATGAGCGGGGTGAAATTGAGACGCTCGATAAATTACAGCGCGAGGATCTACTCACTTTTTACCGCTCCCATTATGTAGCAGAAGGCGCTGTGATAGCAATCATCGGTGATGTAACTCGACTTGAAGCAGCAGCAATTGCAGAAAAATTGACTGCAAGCTTACCTTCGGCTGGGCAACCAAAGGACGTTCCGCCAGTCATCCTTCCCAAGGTTGAAATAAAAAGACTACCCCACCCCGCCGCACAAAGTCACATCCAACTGGCTTACCCCGGATTGCGCCGAAATGATCCCGACTATTTTTCCCTGTTGGTTGGAAATCATATTCTAGGAGGTGGAGGGTTTGTTTCACGCCTGATGGAAGAAGTACGACAAAAACGCGGTTTGGCTTATAGTGTTTACAGTTTTTTTGCGCCATATAAAGAGCAAGGACCGTTTCAAATTGGCTTGCAAACTAAAAAAGAGCAATCCGAGGAAGCATTTGCTTTAACCCAAAAAGTACTTAAAGATTTTGTATTGAATGGCCCAACAGAAGAAGAATTAGTAGCAGCTAAACAAAATATTATCGGTGGTTTTCCACTGCGGCTCGACAGTAATAGCAAAATATTAGGTTTTCTATCCGTAATCGGTTTTTATCAATTGCCACTTACTTATCTGACAGATTACCTGGAAGCCGTTGAAGCAGTAACTACCGAGCAAATTCGGCAAGCATTTCAGCGGCGAATCCCGCCCGATGGCATGGTAGCTGTCATTGCCGGAGCGATTGAGTAAAAATATTTACTGTATGACGCTAATTCAGGGAAAAATCCGCATCATCGGAGGTCAATGGCGAAGCCGTTTGCTGACTTTTCCGGAACATCCTGATTTAAGACCCACTTCCGATAGAATACGTGAAACAGTTTTTAATTGGCTAGAGCAGGACTTAAGTGGTTTGCGTTGCCTCGATCTGTTTGCTGGTAGTGGCGCGTTAGGTTTCGAGGCTGCGTCACGTGGCGCAGCACAAGTAGTTATGGTTGATAATGATGCACGAGTATATAAAGCACTGAAAGAAAATAAAGAGAAATTACAAGCAATGCAGGTTGAATTGCTCCTAATGAATGCGCTAAGTTTTATGAAATCTGATGCACGTAAATTTGATGTTATTTTTCTTGACCCACCCTATCGTCTTGATTTACTACCCGGATTAATGCCGATGCTGCCATCGCATCTTGAACAAAATGGACTGGTTTATTCTGAATCCAGAGGCATATGGAATTTGGATGAACAATGGAAAATACACCGCAGCGCTAAGGCAGGAACTGTTCGTTATCAACTGCTGGAGTTGGCGCACTATGGATAAGGCGATTTATCCCGGTACGTTTGATCCAATAACCCGGGGGCATGAAGATTTAGTTAGACGCGCTTCGCGTTTATTTGACCAGGTGGTTATTGCAGTCGCCGTAAGTAGCGGCAAGAAACCTTTCTTCACCTTAGAAGAAAGAGTGGAGATGGCACAGGAGGTTCTGTCAGATTGTCCTAATGTCAAAGTTATGGCATTTTCTGGCTTACTGATGAATTTTTTGCAGCAACAAAGGTCGCGAATAATTGTGCGCGGCTTGCGCGCTGCTTCAGATTTTGAATATGAATTCCAAATGGCCGGAATGAATCGTGGGTTATATCCTGATGTGGAAACTTTATTCATGACACCCTCAGAACAATATATGTTTGTTTCTGCAACCATCGTGCGCGAAATAGCATCGCTTGGCGGAAATGCTGATACGTTTGTACACCCGCTGGTCGCAAAAAAACTGCGTGAGAAATTAATCCAATAATCTTGAGAATATAAATGGCACTAATTATTACCGATGAATGTATCAACTGTGATGTTTGCGAACCCGAGTGCCCAAATGGCGCGATTTCGCAAGGTGAAGAAATTTACCAAATTGATCCCAGCCTATGTACAGAGTGCGTCGGACACTACAGTGAACCTCAATGTATAGAGGTCTGTCCGGTAGATTGCATTACAACTAATCCCGCTATCGTAGAGAGCAAAGAACAGCTCCAGGAAAAATATATTGCACTCATTTCTGGAAAATAAGGCTCTTAGCTGGGCGTTAAAAAACCATTCACGAGCAGCCCATGCATAGTAAAACAGGCGAAAAAGTGCAGCTTATGTTGAGCATATGAGTCTGTTTTAACACCGCAGCAGCAATGCGGTTAGTTCTTAAACAGCGCCTGTTAGAGTAATTCTCCTAAACAAAATCACATCTTTTCTGAGAAATCAGACAATTTCCCCCCCTTAATCCTCAGTGCAATAAGCGTAATTTTGGTTTAATCTTTGCTTCGCATACTGGATCATCACCTTGATAACCCAAGTTGGCAACGAGAATGTGTTGCTGCAGCATAAATATCAGAAGCAGCTACCAAAAAATGTACTTAACAAAGTTAAAATTAGCGTTATCTCAAATTTTCTGAGACTCAAATGGATCTTTGCACAATAGTCACTAACGTTCGATCTATTTTTTCCTTACCTGATGCTGTGTTTCGCATTAATGATTTAATTGACTCAGGGGAAGCAACAAATACTGAATTAGAACGTATCATCTTAAGTGATCCTGCACTAACAGCAAAACTATTGAAGTTCGCAAACAGTACTTATTTTGGTTTCTCTGGAAAAATTGAAACCGTTATGAAAGCCATCTCGATCATCGGACATAAAGAATTGCGTAATCTGGTGATTGCATCATCAGTGACCACAACCTTTAAAGGAATTTCACCTGATCTGGTCAACATGGACATGTTCTGGAATCACAGCATTACGAGTGGTGTAACCGCGCGCTTATTAACGTCAAGCGTTGATAGTCGAGAGCGTTTTTTCATTGCTGGATTATTGCATGACGTTGGACGATTAATTCTTTTTAGTCAATTTCCCAAAGAATCTGCAAAAATATTGCATTGCCTGAATCAAAGTGAAGATGCTGCAATCCAGGAAGAACGGAAGATTTTTGGTTTCACCAATGCACAATTGGGCGCTGAACTTTTAAAACAATGGAAATTACCACCTAACATATGGAAAATGGTCGAATATCAATCTGACCCCATGAAAAATGAAGAATATCAGTCTGATGCCAGCACACTTTGTGCGGCCATAAGTATCGCCAACTATATCCAGCCTTGTACTAATCAACCGATGAACCTCGAAACAGCCATATCAGATCGTGCCCTTAAAACATGGAGTTATCTTGGCTTGACAGCAGAAATTGTAGAATCGGTTATTACCGTAGCTAAATTGCAAGTTATTGAAGTATTCAATGCCATTCATTAATTGACAGCTTGAAAGAATGTGCCTTCAGTCAACCCGTGCTTTCTCGCGCCTTGCGTCATATATTTCTTTTATTACATAAGATTGCAATGTTGCACAAAAACTCAATTCGTTTCAATTCTGAACGATAAACAGATGCATGCAGGATAACGTGAAGCTATAGAGGAAAATAGGATGGAAGTTTATCTTGGCAGATTACCGATTCTAGATAGCAAACAAAATTTAGTGGCGTTTGAGCTTTTATTTCGTACCAATCAAAATAACGTCGTTGAGGTTACCGATAATTCTGCTGCTTCAGCCAATGTCATCATTGACACCTATGGTCAATTAGGTATAGAAAATGTGATTGGCAAACGGCGCGGATTTATTAAAGTTGATGCTAAGTTATTGATGAATGATGCAATCTGCATGCTCCCAAAGAAACATGTAGTCCTCGAAATTTTGAGAAGTGTAGAGATTAATGATGAAATCATACAACGCTGTTTATTCTTAAAACAAAAAGGTTATCAATTAGCGCTCTCGAATGTCGTTCAACTAGATCAGCGGTTTGAACGCATAATGCCGCTCATTAATATAGTTAAGATTAACATTACTGCACTAAACCAAAATAACTTACTTAATCTTATAAAGAATCTAAGGCGTTGGCCGGTGCTATTACTGGCAGAGAAAGTTGAAAGTAAGGAAATCGCTCGAAATTGTATCGCGCTGAACTTTCAGATGCTGCAAGGCTTTTATTTTGCAAAACCAGAGATTATTACTGGAAAACGTATTGATCCCTCGAAACTATCTCTATTGAAACTATTACTGTTAGTTGTTAAAGACGGTGAAGTAACTGAAATTGAAAACGAGCTCAAGTTTCAGCCCGGCTTAAGCTATAACTTGTTACGCATGGTAAATTCCGCTGCGGGCGGTTTACCAAGCACAATTAACTCCATCAAACGAGCCATTATGATTATTGGCCGGAAACAGCTTCAACGCTGGATCCAGATATTGCTCTATGCTGCTAAGCAAAGGGATGGTGGCGCATCAGATGCGTTAATGCAGACAGCCACAGTTCGTGGCAGATTGTTAGAAGCAATTGCCATTGCGGATCGTCCACACGATAAGAATCATCAGGATCGTGCCTTTATGGTAGGGGTACTATCACTACTGGATACTTTGCTCGGGATGGAAATGTCAGAGCTTGTTAGCACGCTAAGTATTCAAAAAGATATGGGCGAAGCTCTATTGACACGACGAGGCTATTTAGGGCATCAACTGGAATTAATTGAAGCCCATGAAAAGGGTGAATATGAAACAGTATCATCAATTTTGTCAGAAATGGGATTTATCAACATGGATGAATTCATTAAGCTGGAATTGGAAGCCACAGCGTGGGCTAATCGAATCAAGGATGCGGTTAATCAATCCACGTAAAAATTATATCCAATCTTGCAGTATTCTTAAAAACAGTCAATTGCCAACTTGTCTCAATTTTTTATTTGCTCTGTCCGTTAACAAACGGACTGGCTAATGATTGATCGCATTAACAGACAGTTGAAATACGTTTTCAAAGAAGTCTGTGCAAAGCAAGAGCGAGCAAAACGCTTAATATGCACTCGCTCTCAACGCTGCAACAGCAATGCAGATGGCATTTCACAACGATTTGCCAGACTGATCAGTTGCAGAACACTCCCATCACATTTTGCATCGTCACAAGAGGATACCTAATGAATATTGTTGAGCTACTTGCCTTTGTGGTTAAAAACAACGCTTCTGATTTGCATTTATCTGCGGGCATGTCTCCGATGATCCGGGTGCATGGTGACATCCGTCGCATCAATTTGCCGGAAATGGCTCATAAAGATGTACCCCCGATGATATATGACATTATGAATGATGGTCAGCGCAAACTGTACGAAGAGCATCTGGAATGTGATTTTTCCTTTGCGATACCAAATCTAGCCCGTTTCCGGGTCAATGCATTCAATACACAACGCGGCGCAGCAGCAGTCATGCGAACGATTCCATCCAAGGTTCTCAGCTTGGAAGATTTACGCGCACCCAAAATTTTTTCTGAAATTGCCAAGCAACCGCGTGGGGTTGTATTAGTAACAGGTCCTACCGGCTCGGGAAAATCGACTACCCTGGCTGCAATGGTCAATGACATCAATGAAAATGAGTATGGCCATATCTTAACACTTGAGGACCCGATTGAATTCGTGCACGAAAGCAAGAAATGCTTGATTAATCAACGCGAAATAGGCCGCGATACATTAAGTTTCTCAAATGCGCTACGTTCCGCACTGCGTGAAGACCCTGACATTATTCTGGTAGGCGAATTGCGCGACCTTGAAACCATACGGTTGGCGATGACCGCAGCTGAAACCGGTCACCTGGTATTTGGAACATTGCATACCAGCTCGGCGGCAAAAACTATTGACCGTGTAATCGACGTGTTTCCGGCGGAAGAAAAAGAAATGATTCGCGCGATGCTATCGGAATCATTACGCGCAGTTATTTCTCAGGCGCTGTTAAAAACCAAGGATGGCAAGGGGCGCGTAGCTGCGCATGAAATTATGATTGGCACTCCAGCGATTCGTAATCTAATCCGTGAAGGCAAAGTTGCACAAATGTATTCAGCGATACAAACAGGTCAGAATGCAGGTATGCAAACACTGGATCAAAACCTAACCGATCTGGTAAAACGCAATGCCGTCTCAGTCGCTGAAGCCAGGACTCAAGCGATGAATAAGGACAATTTTAGGGTTTAGTCGAGCAATCGAGTGTATTGTAAATTTCAGGAGCAACCAATGGATAAAGAACAAGCTGCAAAATTTATGTCGGATTTACTGCGCTTAATGCTGGGCAAGAAAGCCTCGGATCTGTTCATTACAGCTGGATTTCCACCTGCATTCAAAATTGACGGAAAAATGACTCCGGTCTCTCAACAATCCTTAACCGCACAGCATACCGAAATGTTGGCCAAAGCGATTATGAATGAAAAACAAGTTGGAGAATTTGAAGCTTCGCAGGAATGCAATTTTGCAATTAGCCCAGCCGGAATCGGACGTTTCCGTGTTAACGCGTTTGTTCAACAACAACGCATTGGTATGGTATTACGTACTATCACCACCAAAATCCCCGAGTTTGATGATTTAGCTCTGCCGCAAGTGCTTAAGGAAGTTGTGATGAGCAAACGGGGTCTGGTAATTTTTGTCGGTGGAACCGGTTCTGGAAAATCGACATCCATGGCAGCATTGATTGGGCATCGCAACAAGAATAGCTATGGTCACATCATCACCATCGAAGATCCGGTGGAATATGTTCACGAACACATTAACTGTGTCATCACCCAGCGCGAAGTAGGCGTCGACACTGAGTCATGGGAAGCTGCGCTGAAAAACACGCTACGGCAAGCCCCCGATGTCATATTGATTGGCGAAATCCGCGATCGTGAAACCATGGAACACGCGATTGCGTTTGCCGAAACCGGCCATCTTTGCATGGGAACATTACACGCCAACAGCGCCAATCAGGCACTCGATCGCATCATCAATTTTTTCCCGGAAGAACGCAGAGCGCAGTTATTGATGGATTTATCGCTGAATTTGCGCTCATTGGTGGCACAGCGATTGATCCCGGCTAAAGACAGCAAAGGAAGAGTTGCGGCTATCGAAGTCCTGCTTAACTCACCGCTGATTTCAGATCTGATTTTTAAAGGCAATGTGCATGAAATTAAGACCATCATGAAAAGTTCGCGTGAAATGGGCATGCAAACCTTTGATATGGCACTGTTTGAACTCTATGAAGCCGGCAAAATCAGTTATGAAGATGCACTGCGCAATGCCGATTCGATGAATGAATTACGCCTGCAGATCAAGCTCGAGGGTGCTGAAGCTAAAACACAGGATATCCATTCGGGCATCTCACATCTGGCAATTACCTAGTAGGCCGTTTCTCACTCGAGGTCAAGATTACCTTCAAGAGCTTGCTCATAAATCGTATACGGCAAAATAACTGTATCCAATGCGCTGGACAGCACTATATCAACGAGCATAAGTTCAGGTACTCCCCCGATCCATAGCGATGTGCGCGACGGCTTCCCGCGCAAAGTACAAATATTGTAGGCAACACCACTATATACTCGCGGGATCGTTGTACAGGGAGAACTCACGCGGCTGAGATCACGGCGTGCTACGGAATCATCGCGGACAACAGTATTGATGGTTCCGCATCCTATGAGTAAAGAAGCCATTGCAACAATAAACGTAAACCATAGTACTTTCCTCATCTTAGTTCTCTGCAATCACTTTCAGTTGTGGATGACTCAATGCAACACAGGATCAAGTCTCGAATCGAGAATAAATCAAGCATATTGTGATCACTACATGAATTTTCTCTCAACCCAATCTTTCACCCCTTCAAGCGCCACAGGCAATTGCTCCGGCTGCGTTCCACCCGCTTGCGCCATATCTGCCCGTCCGCCGCCTTTGCCACCGACTTGTTGCGCTACAAAATTGACCAGCTCACCAGCTTTGATCCGATTCGTTAGATCTGCGCTGACACCCGCGATCAGCGTGATTTTTCCATCCGAAACGGTGCTGAGCACAATGGCGCAGGTTTTGAGTTTGTCTTTCAGTTGATCCAAAGTTTCGCGCAGGGTTTTGGTATCGGCGTTTTCCAGGTTGGCGGCCAGTACTTTGACGCCTTTGATTTCCTGCGCTTGCGTTGCTAAATCGGAGCCTTGCGAACTGGCCATTTTAGTTTTTAAACGCGCCAGTTCTTTTTCAGTTTGCCGCACATTGTCGATGATCTGCGCAATTTTTTGCGTGACTTCCTGCGGATTGGTTTTAAGCGCATGTGCGATTTCCAGCAGTTGCGCCTCGCGTTGCTGCACATAATCGATAGCGGCTTTTCCGGTCACCGCTTCGACGCGGCGAATGCCTGCCGCGACACCGGATTCGGCGACAATTTTAAACAAGCCGATTTGACCCACTTGCGGGACGTGCGTGCCGCCGCATAACTCGGTTGAGAATTCGCCCATGCCGATGACGCGCACTACATCCGAGTACTTTTCGCCGAACAACGCCATCGCGCCGCGCTTGATCGCATCGTCGTACTTCATCGTAGCCGCTTCGACGATACAATTGTCGCGGATCTGGTCGTTGACCAGGCGTTCGATTTCACGGATCTCATCCGCGGTGAGTGGCACGTTATGAGAAAAATCAAAGCGCGTCCGATTGGCATCGACCAGCGAGCCTTTTTGCGTCACATGCGTGCCCAATACCTTGCGTAGCGCGGCGTGCAGCAAATGTGTCGCGGAGTGGTTATTGGCGATGCTGATGCGGGTTTGTGGATTGACGCGCGCTTGCACGGTATCCTTGATCACCAGCCGTCCGCTGCGCAGTAAACCCTTGTGACCGAACACACCGGCTTGAATTTTCTGCGTATCGGTGACCGCAAAAGTGCCATTGGCGGCAAGCAATTCACCGCTATCACCCACCTGACCGCCCGACTCGGCGTAAAAAGGCGTCTGATCCAGAACCACAATCGCTTCATCACCCGCCTCGATGAAATCGACCGCACTGCCCTGCTGGTAAATGGCCAACACCTGGCCTTCATGCTGCAGAGTTTCATAACCATAGAACGTGGTTTGATCGCCCGAGTATTCGATACCTTCCTGCATGGTGAATTTGTTGGCGGCGCGCGCTTGTTCGCGTTGACGTGTCATGGCTTGTTCAAATCCTGCATGATCGACGGTAATACCACGTTCGCGAGCGATATCGGCAGTCAGATCGATCGGAAAGCCAAAGGTATCGTAGAGCCGGAAAGCAGTTTCGCCATCCAATACTTGAATTTTCCGGCCGAGCGCGGTTTCCAGAATTTGCATGCCATTTTCCAGGGTCTCAGCGAAACGCTCTTCTTCCTGCAGCAATACCGCGGCAACACGTGCTTTGGCGGCGGTTAGTTCAGGGTAGGCTTGCCCCATCGCTTGATCTAAATCTTCCACCAGATGATGAAAAAAAGGTTGTTTTTGCCCTAACTTGTAACCATGCCGAATGGCGCGGCGAATAATGCGGCGCAGTACATAGCCGCGGCCTTCGCTGCCTGGAATGACGCCATCAGTAATCAAAAACGAACAGGCGCGGATATGATCAGCGATGACCTTTAACGAGTTATCGGCAAGATTCTTTGTGTTGGTAACGCGCGCAGCCGCTTTGATCAGACTTTGAAACAGATCGATGTCGTAATTGCTGTGCACATGCTGCATCACGGCAGAGATACGCTCCAGACCCATGCCGGTATCGACCGACGGTTTGGGCAGCGGATGCAATACTCCGGCACTATCGCGGTTATATTGCATGAAAACCAGATTCCATATCTCGATGTAACGATCACCATCAGCACCGGCAGAGCCGGGTGGCCCGCCTTTGACATCAGGACCATGATCATAAAAAATTTCAGAACAAGGCCCGCACGGCCCGGTATCCCCCATTTGCCAGAAGTTATCCGTGGTGGCAATTCGCACCACGCGTGATGGCTCTACACCAACTTCATTCAACCAGATATCCGCCGCTTCATCATCCTCCGCATAGACGGTAACCCATAACTTCTCGCGCGGAATCTCAAGGATATCCGTAAGAAAATCCCAGGCAAATAAGATAGCGTTGCGCTTGAAATAATCGCCAAAACTGAAATTACCCAGCATTTCGAAAAAAGTATGATGCCTTGCCGTATAACCGACATTTTCCAGATCATTATGCTTGCCACCGGCACGAACGCAGCGCTGTGAGCTAACAGCACGCACATAAGGGCGCTTATCCTGTCCGAGGAAAACGTCTTTGAATTGCACCATACCTGCATTGGTGAACAAGAGTGTCGGATCATTGCCTGGCACTAACGGGCTGGATGAGACGATGGTATGCCCGTGAGATTCAAAAAATTCGAGAAATTTTTGTCGTATCTGGTTGCTTTTCATATTGCTTGCTGCTGCTCGTATCGTTCTAGTTCAGTCACTGTCAAACCCACTGCTTCGCCTTTGACGATGGCCAAGGTTTGGACTTTAACCCGGATCGTGATTTCTTCGTTCATTTTCGGCAAATCAAATTCGGTTAGCACCGTGATTTCCCCGCTGCTATCTTCCAGCACATACATCTTCAGATTAACCAAGGGCAAGCGCGTGGGATCCTTGGGCGTGCCTTTTAATGTAATTTCTTTCCCATCAAAATTAGCCGGCGCGGCATTAATTTCCTGAATCAGTGTAATTCCACCTGCATGCACTTGAAAACCAATGACTAGGATCACCCAAAAAAAGATTATTCTTCTCCAACATTTCTTCATGCGTTTCCCTCATCTGCTTGTGCGAGAACTTGTTGTATTGTTTCCATGGAAAAGCCTCTATTCATCATAAACCGCACCTGTTTGCCGCGCTCTTCCTTGGAAACAGGAGGATGCTCGAATTTCTTGCGCCAGATGTTTATCGCGGCTTCCAATTCAGTTTGCTTGAGCATCGGCAGAATGCCGTCAATCAAATGGGAATCTATCCCTTTTGCCTTAAGTTCATGAACAATTCGATGATTTCCAAAGCGCGACCGGCGAATACGCGCGACTTGCTCCACCACCCGTTGCTCGGACAGAAAGCCCTTTCGCTCTAGTTTATCCAACACACTTGCAAGCGCCTCCGTTTCGCAGGACTCTCCTCCCGCAGAAAGTTTTTGCTCCAACTCCCGTCGCGAATGCTCTCGTCTGGCAAGCATGCGCAGTGCACGAATTTCTAAAGGGGTACGGGGACTCACAAAATTTATTTCTCTTTTTCAGTTTTTTCTTTCACAGGGCTGGCTTGATCAGCAATACCAACAATCGATCGAATTTTTTGTTCAATTTCTTGCGCGATATTCTTATGTTCCTTCAGATAGTCACGCACATTATCTTTGCCTTGCCCGATTTTCTCACCTTTATAGGCATACCAGGCCCCGGCTTTGTCGATCAGTTTATGCAATACACCCAGTTCGATAATTTCACTTTCACGCGAAATGCCTTCGCCATAAAGAATATCAAAATCCGCTTGTTTGAAAGGCGGTGCAATTTTATTTTTGACCACTTTCACACGGGTTTCATTGCCGATGGTTTCGTCACCTTTTTTGATCGACCCGGTGCGGCGGATATCCAAACGTACCGAGGCGTAAAATTTTAGCGCATTGCCACCCGTGGTAGTTTCAGGATTGCCGAACATGACACCGATTTTCATACGGATCTGGTTGATGAAAATAACCATCGTATTGCTGCGCTTGATGTTGGCAGTTAATTTACGCAGCGCTTGCGACATTAAGCGTGCCTGCAAACCCATTTGCGGATCCCCCATGTCGCCTTCGATTTCCGCCCGTGGAGTAAGGGCTGCGACGGAATCTATCACGATGACATCGACTGAACTGGAGCGCACCAGCATATCGGCAATCTCCAGCGCCTGCTCGCCATTATCCGGTTGAGAGATCAACAACTCTTTTACATTGACGCCAATTTTTTGCGCGTACTGGGGGTCCAATGCATGCTCCGCATCAATAAAGGCAGCGGTGCCACCCAGTTTCTGCATTTCTGCGATAACTTGGAGCGTCAATGTCGTTTTGCCCGAAGATTCAGGTCCATAAATTTCGACAATCCGTCCGCGAGGTAATCCCCCTACTCCCAGTGCAATATCAAGACCTAGCGAACCGGTTGATACGACTTGTATATCATAAGCGACATCGTTAGCGCCTAGCCGCATGATAGAGCCCTTACCAAACTGTTTCTCGATTTGAGCTAGGGCAACGTCAAGCGCTTTACTTCTATTTTCGTCCATGATTTATCCTGTTAAGAGTCAATTGGATTATTATCGCATAACCTATTTAGTATCAACGTAACTTGTTATGGCCGATTGTTTAACTTTTAAAAATTAACATAGTAAAATACTCGAGTATCCTGCTTGCCTGCGATATAATTACTGCCCAATGCTGTTGGAGCGGCAGAAAAAGTCGCTACACTCAATAATATTAATCGGTAACAAAGGGAGAATAGCTATCCGAGTCATTTTGTTAGGCGGTCCTGGTGCCGGAAAAGGCACTCAAGCCAATTATATTAAGGAACATTTTAGTGTTCCACAAATTTCCACAGGTGATATGTTGCGCAGTGCTGTGAAAGCAGGCACTGCATTAGGTGTCATGGCAAAAAAAATCATGGATACCGGCGGATTGGTTTCCGATGACATTATCATCAATTTAGTCAAAGAACGTATCACGCAGCCAGATTGTGCGAATGGCTTCCTGTTTGATGGTTTTCCACGCACGATTCCACAAGCTGACGCCATGAAAGCCGCAGGTGTGCCGATCGATTTTGTGGTTGAGATTGATGTTGATGATGCTGAAATCGTTAAACGCATGTCGGGGCGGAGGGTACATCCCGCTTCTGGCCGCACTTATCATGTGGACTTTAATCCACCCAAATCGGCTGGCCAAGATGATGTAACGGGTGAACCATTGATACAACGCGATGATGACAAAGAAGAAACCGTCAGAAAACGACTGGAAGTCTACCACGAACAAACTGAACCATTGGTTGAGTATTATTCACAGTGGTCGGCACAAAGCGGAAAAGATGCGCCGCGCTATATCAAAATAGCGGGGATAGGTACAGTTGAAGAAATCCGCGATCAGATTATCGCAGCACTCAAATAAATTTAATCATACTCACCCATTCATTTGCATAACGGATTTAAACCGCAAAACTCAGGATGCGAGAAATGGCACCTGAGTTTTTGTGTGTAAAGATTTAGTGATACTTGCTTACGATTTAATCAATTAGGAGAAAAATATGGCAATTAAAAATGCATTTTATGCCCAATCCGGTGGTGTGACAGCGGTCATTAACGCCTCTGCCGCAGGTGTTCTGGAAACGGCACGCCAACATACTGACAAAATCGGCACTGTTTATGCAGGCCGCAACGGCATTATCGGCGCGTTAACTGAAGATCTCATTGATACCAGCGCCGATTCAGCCGCAGCCATCGCCGGGTTGCGCTATACTCCGTCGGGCGCGTTTGGTTCTTGCCGCTATAAATTGAAGAGTCTGGAACAAAACCGGCGCGAATACGAGCGCTTGATCGAGGTATTCAAAGCCCATAATATTGGGTACTTTTTCTACAACGGCGGCGGTGATTCGGCAGATACCTGCTTGAAGGTCTCGCAGATATCAGACACGCTGGGTTATCCAATTCAAGCGATTCATGTGCCTAAAACCGTTGATAACGATTTGCCGATCACGGATTGCTGCCCGGGTTTTGGTTCAGTAGCCAAATATATTGCAGTTTCTACGCGCGAAGCCAGTTTTGATGTGGCCAGCATGTCTAAGACTTCAACTAAAGTTTTTGTACTTGAAGTAATGGGACGCCACGCCGGATGGATCGCGGCGGCGGGCGGCTTGGCATCTAGCCCTGGGTGTGAAATCCCGATTGTGATTCTGTTTCCGGAAGTATCCTTCAATAAGGAAAAATTTCTTGCCACAGTGGATCGCTATGTCAAAGAGTACGGATATTGTTCAGTCGTGGTCTCAGAAGGCGTTAAAGGAGACGACGGTAACTTCTTGTCTGATCAAGGCCTGCGCGATGCGTTTGGGCATGCGCAATTAGGCGGAGTTGCTCCGGTAGTGGCCAATATCATCAAAGATGGTCTGGGTCTGAAATATCACTGGGGAGTTGCAGATTATCTGCAGCGTGCAGCGCGCCACATTGCTTCCAAAACCGACGTTGAACAAGCCTACGCCATGGGCAAAGCAGCCGTGGACTATGCCCTGGCAGGACACAATTCAGTGATGCCAACCATCGTGCGTGAATCTAGCTCGCCGTATAAGTGGTCGGTCGGTATGGCGCAGTTATCCAATGTTGCCAATGTAGAAAAAATGATGCCGGATAATTTTATCAGCGAAGATGGATTTGGTATTACCCAAGCCTGTCGGGAATACTTGGCGCCGCTTATTGAAGGTGAGGATTACCCGCCCTACAAAGATGGTTTGCCAGACTATGTAAGACTCAAAAATGTTGCTGTTCCAAAGAAGCTGGAGGAATTCAAAATTTAACTGCATGCAAGGTTTAGATTGCTTGAGGTGTTGCATGGAAGCCAAACAATATGATTTCGGTCACCTAGCAATCTAAATTTCATAAATAATTGATGCATTCAGTAAGCAAGAACAGCTAAAATACACCCTGATCTTAGATTTAGAACAAGTGTTTAATAATGTGGAATTAATTAGGCCAATATTTCACATATGATTTTTATGGTCTGACTTTAATTGGAGTTCTCTATGGCTAGTGGTTTAGTTATCGCAATTCTTAGTGCGATTATAGCCCTGATATTCAGTGGTATATGGATTAAGGGTATTTTTGCTCAATCTACAGGCAACCAGCGTATGCAAGAAATTGCAAAAGCTATTCAAGAGGGTGCCTCCGCATATCTAAAACGTCAGTACATGACGATCAGTATGGTGGGTGCTGTGTTGTTTTTTGCGCTCTGGATAGCGCTCGGCTGGGATACGGCTATTGGTTTCGCTCTAGGGGCTATTCTTTCAGGTGCCGCAGGTTTTCTGGGGATGACGGTCTCAGTTCAATCGAATGTCCGTACTGCCCAGGCAGCAACCATCGGATTGAATGAAGCGCTTGCAATTGCTTTCCGAGGCGGCGCGGTCACTGGAATGCTGGTTGTTGGTTTAGGCCTTCTAGGTGTTGCTGGATACTCTGCCATGTTGTTTGATGGCGCTGATCCCAATCAGTCTGTCAGTGATGTCATCAAGCCTTTGATTGGTTTTGCATTCGGCGGATCGCTGATTTCTATTTTTGCGCGTTTAGGTGGCGGCATATTCACTAAAGGTGCGGATGTTGGTGCGGATCTGGTCGGCAAAGTCGAAGCCGGAATCCCTGAAGATGACCCTCGCAATCCAGCCGTCATTGCTGATAATGTGGGCGATAACGTGGGTGACTGTGCAGGTATGGCCGCGGATTTGTTTGAAACCTACGCGGTTACCATTATTGCAACCATGATACTGGGCGCATTATTATTTACGGCAAACACAAGCAGTGCGGTTATATTTCCGCTGATGCTCGGTGCGGTATCGATTATCGCTTCGATTGTTGGTTGCTATTACGTCAAGATGCGTGATGGCGGCACCATTATGAATGCGCTTTATCGCGGCCTCGCTGTTGCGGGCGGCATTGCTCTATTAGCGTATTTGCCGGTAACTGTTTGGTTTATGAGCGACATGTCACTGATCGTGGATGGCACAGAGATTGCAGGCGGCATGCTGGTTCTGCGCGTATTCCTGGCTGCCGCAATCGGTTTGGTGTTGACCGGACTGATGGTTGTAATTACCGAATACTATACTTCGACCGATTATCCACCGGTTCAACATATTGCTGAAGCTTCTACCACCGGACATGCCACCAATATTATTGCTGGCATGGGTGTTTCAATGCGCTCAACAGCAGCGCCAGTTCTGGCTGTGTGTATTAGTATTTTATTGGCGTATGCACTGGCTGGTTTATACGGTATCGCGATCGCAGCAACATCAATGTTGTCGATGACCGGAATTATTGTGGCACTGGATGCGTACGGCCCGATTACTGATAACGCAGGTGGTATTGCGGAAATGGCAGAAATGCCCGAATCAGTCCGTGCAATCACCGATCCTCTGGATGCGGTTGGAAATACAACCAAAGCAGTTACCAAATGTTACGCGATTGGCTCGGCAGGGTTAGCGGCATTAGTGCTTTTTGCCGACTACACCCATGCTTTAGAGCATGCCGGGTTTGAATTATCCTTCGATTTATCCAATCACATGGTAATTATCGGCTTGTTCATCGGCGGCATGATTCCTTACTTGTTTGGTGCCATGTCGATGGAAGCTGTCGGACGTGCCGCCGGATCGGTGGTGATCGAAGTCCGTCGCCAATTCAAGGAAATTCCGGGCATCATGGAAGGCACAGCCAAACCGGACTATTCACGTGCTGTAGATATGCTGACTAAATCAGCGATCAAGGAAATGATGATTCCTTCATTATTACCTGTGTTGATTCCTCTGTTGGTCGGCGTGATCTTGGGGCCGCAAGCTCTGGGTGGCGTATTGATGGGTTCAATCGTAACTGGTTTGTTCGTGGCGATTTCGATGACAACCGGCGGCGGTGCTTGGGATAATGCCAAAAAACATATTGAAGACGGACATTTTGGCGGCAAAGGCAGCGAAGCCCACAAAGCCTCAGTAACAGGGGATACCGTGGGCGATCCTTACAAGGATACGGCTGGCCCTGCAATTAATCCATTGATCAAAATCATCAACATTGTGGCATTGCTGATCATTCCTCTGCTATAACGATCATTGATTAATTAACCAATTAACTAAAGCACATCAGGCAGCTGATGTGCTTTTTTATTTATGATTTAGGTAGTAAAAACTTAAGAAACTTCTGTATAACCAGTTTCTCAATTGTAAAAAACTTGCGGCTCTTTGAGTAACTTTTTCTGCAAACATCCAGAATAATACATTTAATAGTTGCGTAACGGCTTTATTAACTTGGCTATTGCCATGCAACAATGCCAATGGATTAATCAATTCTGGAATAGGTATCTAGAACTTTTGACCTTCCAATCAAACTTCCCCTATTTTCCATTTTAAATAATTCTGATAAAGGAGCTAGTTTCAGAACAAAGATATTTAAAAAGGCAGCAATGACTCTAAAGCTACCTTGTCATATTTTTTGTTGCATTCTTATTTTTTGTGGTAATTTTGGTCTTAGGAAGCTGAAACTCTAAACCTTTATTACTAAAAATTCATGGGATTAATATGATCAATAGAGACGATGAACTGACAAGTTGCGCCAGGAATGGCGAGGTTTGTAATTTTCTTGAATCGCATCATGCGGAAATTGCAGAAATATCAGCACAGCGAATCCGTCAATTGTTACTAGATCCTGATATCACAAGTGTTAGAATTCGTGGAGCCATTATCAGCGGGAAACTGGACCTGTGTGATACATTAAGCGCGAAGAAATCGCCCATTGGCGGTCTGGAGTTAATCGATTGCGTAATCCTAAAGCCAATGCATCTGGAACGTAGTCATTTGACCCATTTGAGTTTGCTAAAGTCCGCTTTTGTAGAACTTCATGCTCAAAACTGCCGAATCGAAGGCAATGTCGATCTCGGTTACGTTTATTCCAGCGAAGAACCCGATTCCAGGGCTGAAATCTCCAACCAATCTTCTGAGTTTATTAAAAATATTTTTCAAAATAGCCTAGCACTAAAAGAACTTAAAAGAACTGGTCTCAGTGGCCCTGAAAAATGGTGGGAATATGAGGTTGCGATGGATCTTAGTCATGATCCAAAAAATTACTCTGCGAGAGGTCGTTGCCAAGTCGATTTATCAGAAGCCTTCATCAGTGGCTCACTGTATCTTGATGGTTGCCGCTTGGTAGCCGCAGAAATTCAAGCAAACGTATTTGAGAAGTGCAAAGAAGAAGAGAAATTAACTTCAGATCCGTCCAGTCCGGCATTAAGATTAACCCTTTCCAGAATCGATGGCGATTGTTTTATACGAGGCCAAACGCGGTCGAATGAATCAATTGCATCCCCCATTAGCGGCGCTTTTCTTGGCAAGATCGATGGCAGGAATATGGTCCTGGCCGGTGATTTCTGGGGTTGCGGCGGTATTTATTGGGGGTATTTTGAAAGAACAATCTTTTTACAAGGCGCAAAGATTAGTGGTGGAGTTCATTTCTTAGAAAGAAATACAAATA
>RRZT010438462.1_pt1 | contig 36633 bp, 47 predicted proteins | sample 2165551 | NCBI WGS metagenome assembly RRZT01 (sample SAMN10456910, study PRJNA506462) | wastewater metagenome | biome: wastewater; feature: sludge; material: wastewater sludge; isolation source: wastewater sludge with Escherichia coli K12::gfp cells carrying plasmid... | place: USA: Moscow, Idaho...
GCCATGCAAACAATGAATCAGCTTTTTCTTTTGGGTCACGTTGGTAAAAATACAGAAGTCCATCACTTTCCAGATGGCGGTCGCAAAGCAACAGTTTCTCTTTGCACAAACTCAGGCAAAGGCGAAAATAAAATTCCTCATTGGCATACATGCATTTTTTACGGTGTGTCAGCTGATTTAGTATCAGCACTTAAAAAAGGCGATGCCCTTTCTGTATCTGGTTCATTGGAATACCGCAGCTGGACTGATCAAAGCGGAAATAACCGAGTGACAGCAGAAATCAAAGTAGATGATTTTTCTGTTATCAAAGGTGAACTTGGTCAGATTCAAAACCAAGGCCAGAATAACGGTCAAGGTGGTTACTCACATCAAAACCGTCAACAGAACAACGGTCAAGGTCAACAGCAGAACCGTCAGCAGAACAATGGCCAAGGTGGTTACTCAAATCAGAACCGTCAACAGAACAACGGTCAAGGCCAACAACAGAGCCGTCAGCAGAACAATGGTCAAGGTGGGTACTCACATCAGAACCATCAACAAAACAACGGCCAAGGCCAACAGCAGAGCCGTCAGCAGAACAATGGCCAAGGTGGTTACTCAAATCAAGACCATCAACAGAACAACGGCCAAGGCCAACAGCAGAGCCGTCAGCAGAACAATGGCCAAGGTGGTTACTCAAATCAGGACCATCAACAAAGCAACGGTCAAGGTCAACAGCAGAAGCCAGCAGGAAGAAGCCAAGCACCTCATAGTGGAAATCCTAGCCCACATTCACAGCATACTGGTCGAAGCCAAGGTGGTTATGGCAACCAACATCAACAAGTTAATCATCATCAGAGCGATGTGAATATGGATTATCACCATAATGGTTCACATGATTTTGAAATGAACGGACATCATTCTTACAGAGCGTAAGAATCACAAATACGGTGGTCTTTTACCCTCCTGTTGTTGGAGATCACCGTTCTTAATTGCTGTAATTCATCCGATTGCGAGTTACAGCATTTTTTTAAGTTTTGCCCTGAACACCCCAAGTCATTCAGGGTTTTTTTTGACACAATTTCAACAAATGCTTATATATTACATGTACTTACTTGATTTAAAACCCAAGTAAATTATAATATTTAACATCGGAATAGAGATTATAAAAATGAACCTTTTTTCACCTAAAAAATATGCGCGTGGCGATCTAGCTGGCCTTGATTCAAATGCATATTCATTACTGGGTTATTTTGAAAGATCAGCGCATAAATTCCAGTGGACTACAGAAGAAATTGAACAAGTTACAAATGAAGCAAAGAAATCAAATTACGATCATTTGATTGGTACGCTTGCCAGTCATCTAACCTTAGATGCAGATTTAATTGCTCAGGCAGGGCTAACTGCATTTAAAGCGATTGATTCAGATACGGTGGCATGTAATAAAACAAAATTTAAAGCGCTTTCAAAACGCTGGTTAAATAAATCGGATGCTAAAAAACCTACTGGTACTTATTTAGGGGAAATTTGCAGAGCGTGGATTGCAATTGAAGAAGGCTGGCTAAATGGCATTTATTTTTTTCTCGGTGAAGGTAGCTGCACAGTAGGCCCAAATGCCGAATTTTTAACAACACAAGGTTCCCTAGAAATTAAAGAACTCATGGGGAAATTCTTCATTTATTCAACAGTAAACGAAGAATTGTATGACCGCTTTTTGGCACATTTGTTGAATAAAATCATCGAAACATTACAGTCATCAGAAAACCATAGCATTTCAACTGCGATTGAAAGCTTTAGTTTAGAGTATGGCTTAATAGAATGTTCAATATGTTCTGATATCTATACGATTCATCAGCCGGCATCTGCAGATCGTTCTGGGCCGTGCCATTCATGCCTATTTGATAATGAGGATTAAATATGAGCCTAGCATCTAACGTAAATTTCAACTCAGAACAGCAACGCGCTTTACGTTTCGGTCTTTATTATTGTTCACCTTGCGGAGAAGCTTTCGAGCGAAAGCAACTGAATCTTAAGGAATGTGGCGATGATACATATTTGAACTGTCCTAAATGTGGCCATAATATCGATGTAGAATATTGTGATGATATAGATTAATGCACCAAGCAATTTAGCTTAATGATATAAGACGGCCCTCTGAGCCGTCTTTTTTTGATCTCCACAAAAAATCTGTCTTGCTCCGCCCCTCCGCTTACGCTACGTCCACATTTTGCTTGCGCAATCTGTGTCGCTTCGCTTGTGGTTCAGAAATAAATACTTTTGAACTTTGCGGTTTTTAGCCCGAATACTCGGTATTTTATCAATATTTTTTTGAAAAGCACTTGAAGTTTAATAATAAATTACAATAACTTACTTTATATATTTGCGGTATATGATTATAATTATAATATAGAAAATTCACGGCGCAGTCCAAGAGTAGAGTTTTATGTTAGAGCGTAAACAAATAATTCTTAAACCTGTTTTAGTTTCATACACGCAAACTGCAGGAAGCTGGAATCTTGATGTTTCAACAGTAGCAAACCATCATCATATTTTTTTGGTGCCTGAAAACTTATTCAATCAAGATTTTATTGAATCAATTGAATTCCATAACCGCGCAATGCTGGAAGTAGCTCAACGCCAGTACAGTACTCCAGAATCTAAATCTTCATTTCTTATTGAAAATAAATCTTTTGAAGAAATTAAAGTCTGCATATTTAAAGAACATGAAAAAAAAGAACTATTGGATGGTGGGGAAATCAAGTCTGATTTTGATTTATTCCTGACAAATCGCGCCGTATATCAAGATTTATATGTCAATAAAGATACTGGAGTTGCAGAGTTCAACACTCATATCGAGATTTACAAAGTAAAGATGCTGATCGAACCAGAATATAAATTAATGGTGGATATTCACACCCCAACAAGTGAACTTGATTTACAGCCTGTCTATGCACTGGTTGTTCAATCAGAAGAAGAAGACTTGTTCTAAAACCGTATTCATTAACTATCAACAACAGGAAATAACACCATGAATGAAGTTTCAGTAGAAAGAAAAAATGAACATTTTAAAGAAAATCCTCTAAGTGTTTATGCTGATCAATTAATGCAACACACTGCATTAAATGAGTTCATCAGCTCAACAGGAGAAACCTTGGATGACTGCACTAAAATTATTCAACTTTTTGAAAAAGCATATACAACCAGTATTTGGGATTTTGAAGAATACTTTTTGAAAACGATGGGGTTTGAATTCTGTGCTTTGGAGCGTTATGAGGATATGGCTGTCGAAGTGCTTATAAGTTCAGTTTTAGAATTGTATTCGGCTTTAAAAGGTACAGTTTATCGCATTCTTTGTGACCGCGAAATTAGTGTCAATTAATAAATACGACATGCTATGTCGTTGACATAAATGACATAGCTTCTATATTAAACGGTATATGGTTATACTATATTAATAAATTGAGGGTAAGAAAAAATGTTAAAAAAAATGCCAGTGATCAGTAATTTCACTTATGGCCACTTAGAGCTAAAATCCAGCCAGTATGAAGGCGTTTATTATAACGGCGTGAATTTTAAATTTGATGATGGTGAACTTGTACCATTTGCCCCAAGCGAATTTGTAAACTTCGACATCGAAAGCTATAACGCGACTCGACCTATTGACCTGTTAGGGAATGAACTAACCTCTGCAGACGCGCTCAATAAAGTACGTTCATCAAATGATGTTCTGGTGATCTATCACGGCGGTTGTCCTGATGGCGTAGCATCGGCTTCGGTGATTTACTCTGTGTTGGAGGATAAAGCAACTTATCTGGCTGGTTCCTATGGGAAATCAATCTTTGATGAGTTTGATAATCTTAATGGCAAAACCATTATTTTTGCAGACTTTTCTTACCCGACTGAGCTAATGACCACAATCTTAGATCAAGCTGAATTTGTCGTGATGCTTGACCATCATAAATCGGCTTTACTGGATTTAGAACAAGTACTGAACACTGCACACGTATACAGCCATTGCAGTATTGAATATTGTGGTGCAAGCCTTGCATGGGACTTTTTCCGTAAAGGCGAAAAAACACCAGAATTTATTAAATATATTGAAGATGGTGATCTATATACCTTCCAACTTCCGAACGCACGAAACATTGTTAAAGGAATCCATGCAAGTCTTGATCAAGAAGCTACCAAAAACTGCATTTATCTGTTTGATCATTATTTTGCGCAAAAAGTTGAACAGTTTGCCTTCATCGGCGAAAAACTATTGGTTGAAGCGAATCGGCACTCAAGTTTTATTATCAAAAAAGGTCGTCAAACTGTGACAGCTTTTGGCTATACCTTCCCGCTGGTGAATGCCAATCAAGAACATGTCAATTTAATTGGTGAAACGCTTATTGCTGAACCGACTGTGCCTTTTGTCATGATTTATAATCTGCTTAGTGACGGCGTGAAAGTTTCTGTTCGTTCTAATGCTGAAAAAGTGGATAGCGCTGTAATTCTTAAACAGTTCTGCCGTAGTAGTGGTGGCCATCATTCTGCTGCTGGTGGATTGGCTGATTTAGATGTGTTTTTACGTGATGTTTTAGCACATGCAAAACCGTATGTAGTGGATGAGCATGTAGACGGTAATACATGCAGTTGTTGTTAATCCCAGATAACTTAAATGTGAGTCGAAACTATGTCATCCCCTATTCAATTATTCAATTTTGATACTTTAGCTATCAGTGCTAACAATCTTTTTGGTGTAACAAAGCAAGAAGTGAAATTATCAGCTGTTTCGCTATTTGAGAAGGGTTTTATCAGCTATCCATTGACTGATGAAACTAAAGCTTTTAGTTCAGACAAAGATACATTACATACAATTTTAAGCCAATGTTGCAACGCTGATTCAATTGAGTTTAGCTTGTATTCAAAAGAAGCTCTTTCTATATTTGAAGGCGCTGAAAATACGTTTTTACAGGATTTTGATGAAGCTCACTTGGTAGGTGCTGTTTCAGGAATTATTGTGGTAAATATCGCAAGCCGTGCTGAATTAAACGCATTAGAATATGCCCTATATATTTTAATACTAAGCCAAATGAAATGCTGGTTGATTAACGACAGTAAACGAATTGATTTGAATCAGCTCATTTCAGAAAATTTAATCTCTAACAATGATGTTTGCACGACTAACCATGTTGAAAAAGTAGGCGGTCTAAACAATACATCTAAAATTTTAGATATTGCGCCAGTAGATGCCGAATTCCTAATTTATGCGCACCCTTCTGGTGATCTAAAAGAGCAAATTGAATTTTCTAAGCATAGCGATGGGAACCGTTGGCATTGGAATCAGATTCACGGTTGGTTTAAGTCCCAAATGACGCTCGATCAAACTGCCAGACTGACATCAAGACATTGCGCTATTCCATTAATCGAATTACGTCAAGAATATACAAAAGCGAGCAAATGAAGGAACTGAAATGACTGATCAAAAAGAAAAACCTAAAAGAAAGCGCTATGTTCATGCCGGCATTCGAGTAAGAGGGACTAAAAAAAGCCTAATACTCTATTTGCTAAATGATGCTGATGAGTTAGGCACAGAAATGAGCTTTCCTGCAGATGCTCATGACAAAAACTTTTTAGGTCTGATTTTTGAAGGTGAGTTTGAGGATTCATCGGCAACGCTACCAACGAATAAGAATGCGAACCTTGGACAATACAAGGATGAAAGTAAAATTATTGAATGGTTGGCTATACAGAATAAGCACCTTGCTATGGCGAAACAGCCATCAATAAAAGCTGAAACATTGAAAGATTTAGCAGAACGCTTGGAACCTGAACGAACAGCATATCAATCTGCATTAAAGCGCGGTGATTATGAGACAGCTCAATCAATTAAAGATATGGTCAATCTGATACTTAGTAAAGCCATGTAAATCTATACAACAACTTTTAAAAGGTACGACATGAAAGCAATCCTATTACTCCCCCTGATTGGTTTTTTGATTTCTTGTTCTAATGCAGATCAGTCAAAGGTAGAATTATCCAAGCCAGAATTATCACCGACAGATATTGCATTACAAGTAACGGAAGATCGTTTTAATTCGCATATCGATATCGTTGAAGTCACCAAAGATAAAAATAGTAAAATCCGAGAATTCAATACAGCATATAAAGATAAGTTGTGTGATGTTGCTATCAATACTGAAACATTAGAAGTCACCAGAATGGTCTGCAAAGACATTCCAAGCAATATAGGAAAACAAATAGATAAAGTATTCACAGAGAAAGGAAAAGCTGAAATTAAAAAAATGGAATCTGAAATTGCAAGTAATGGGAAAAACTCCATGGAATAAGCACTAGGTATTTAGGAATTACAAGGATTACAGCGACAGCTAATGACGCAAATGTTTGTTAAAGCCTACTCATATCCAGTTTGAAAAATTAGCATGATGTAAAATGTATTAGACCTTTTCTGCCATTAGAGCCGATACGATGACGATCTCAAAGTTCGCCCAATACTCTCGTAAAGAGAGACAAATAGAAATTATAAGATTAAGGGAACAAATAGCCCTGTATAAATTCTTGAGATTTTTCTATTTCCTTTGCCAATACTGGGCATTTTAATGGTTCTTTTATCATTTAATGCAGATTCGCCAATTGCTCTTATTCAACTTGCAGACCAAGTGGCTGGACAAATGTTTAGCTTACCAATGATTATCTTGTTTACACATCCATGGTATTTGCTAATTTCAATACTTTTATTTTCCTTTACTGGATTTTTATTCACTGGATATTTCATCCGTTCATTCACTTATGATCTCAATCTGATTGAAATTTATCAGATGAAGGAAATTGCCGAATTGACAGGTAAGCAATTTGATTTAAAACAAGAATGCTTAAAACGGAATATGCCAATCCCCAAGTCTAAAGAGATTGATTCAGTAGAAGTTAAATGAATAATACGGCTGGTCGTGAAGTAGATGAAATTGAGTCATACTTAAGCAATAGTGAAGTGCTTTCACTTGAGCAATTTATTGATCTAAATTTGAATGACAAAAATTTTTTAGAATACATAGAATCCTTGCCTACATTTTCCATTGTTAATGGTGATTGTTCTTACGGAGATATGCAGTTAAGAGATGGTTTTAGCATTGAGAATGAAGACTTAAGTGAAACTTGTATGGCCAGTTTAAATATTACCTCTAATGATTTAATTATATACCCAGTAGAGTCATTCAGAGTAAATGCACAGATTGTTTATTACGTTAAAGTGATTGCCAAAGCACCCGAAGGCTATCATAAGATTTTAAAATATTGGGCTGGTTTCATGAAAGAATTTAGACCATCCACGAATTACAAGAAGAAAAAATGGGTTAAAGCAGTAAGCGAATTTTGTATGGCCTTGTGGTATGACCAAGATATTCAAAATGATGTGCTGGGCTTAAGACAAGATGAATTTTATAAATACCTCAATAACCTTTAATAATTTTTCCCTATTTCCAAAATGTAACTCTTATTTATCAAAATCGCGTGTGCGATATGTCACTTATTCCCTCTAACTTTAGTGTGGCATATATTTCTGAAAATCGCGTGTGCGATGTATCACTAGCAATTACAATCACCGCGCATGATACTCATTCTAAAAATCGCGTGTGCGATGTACCATATTAGAGACGACCATAAGGTAAATATTTCAAATCTCAAAATCGCATGTGCGATATGCCATGGCAATTGCAGAATGCAACCAATCAATATTTATCTGAAAATCGCGTGTGCGATATGTCACAATAAGGATTTTAACATAAGCTTATACAAGATGAATTTACATTTATTCACTATTGTTTATGTGGTATATGGTTATAATAAATTCATAATCATTATTGACCATTACAATGCAAAATTCTAATCAAGAATCTTTAACCATCATTCCGATCTATACTTTTTTAGGTGGGAAAAGTCTCAAAACTGCAGATAAAGAGAAAAAACTAATCTGCAATATCGACATTAGCCACTTTGTAGCTGAACCTGATTCATACGGCGTATGGAATCGCGGTATCGTCCGAATTGCTCCCGATCTATCCCTCTCCCCTGCAGAAGTGCTAGATGCGCTCTATGACTCTCTAACGGTTCAGTGCGATTGCCAGTTCCGTTGTTGTGGATGTACGCACGTACAACCAGTCATTAAAGAAATGCCTAATCATGAATTTATGATTGAAATTCGTAGCTTTCCTAATTTATAGCTCTCTAAAAAGAGAATCATTAAGACGTTTGAGGGTATCTACATGAGTACAATTTTGGCACCAGAAAAAACCATAGAAGTCTATCTTGTAAATCCGCATGGTTATTTCTTTGCTCAAGATAAATCTATTGCAGTTGATATTGAACATTTCATTAGAAATGGAGGGTCAACTTTTGCCACCCAAGAAGAAATGTACAATTTCATTATTGAAGAATATAAGTTCTTTTTAGAAGAAATCGAAGGCTTGGAGTATATTCTGCAGTCTAAAGACGGAGTTCCACTTTTAATTGATGATCGTAATCAAAAGGAAATTAAAGGCGACATTACACAGTTTCTTCTGGACTACACTGCTTAATACATAAAATGCCCTAGTGATAACGAAATCTAGGGCATTTTTTTAAATCGCATGTGCGATGTAGCACTGTCTTTTCACATTTAATAAGTTTCTAAAAATCGCGTGTGCGATATGTCATCAAACAGGACTCCCACAGCATAAACGTCAGTGCCTCAAAACCGCGTGTGCGATATGCCAAATAGCGTCTATAATTACTCTGTACAAGGTAACGATCTCAAAATCGCATGTGCGATATAACACTAAATCGATTTTAACATAAGCATATAAATTATTGAGATTTTCCAAGAATGGACATCTAAAAATTATCAAAATCCCGCCTTGCTTACGCTATGGACCACGATGCTTACGCCCGTGGTTCTTTGCCTTTGCTTATGCTTCGGATGCAGCTGGCTTACGCCCACTGCATAGCTTCGCCGTATTCAGAGAAAGGGGTTTTCCTATGCGGTACAGAAAATATCCCTAATACCAACATGTAAATATATAAGTCATTGGAAAAGCATTTTTATATTTTTTACAATATCTCGCTAAGATTAGATCGGTATATGGTTATAATTTTTATATCGAAAATGTAGTTTAATATGTCTCAAAATGCAGTATATGGAATCAATACCACCCCAATCTTATTATCATAGAGTTAGGTGAATTCGTGACTGTCTGTATTCATGGAGATCATGAGTGAGATGGAAATATTCTCAATCCTGATTCAGAGGTAGAATTTATTGTTGATCTGGTGTTTCCATTCATTGAAAATGATACAGGCACTAAATCCAATAACATAAAATATGACATTAAAAGCGGTTAAAATTATATTATACTGGATATAATGTCATGTTATAGGGTTTTTGAGAGGATTCAATTATGAATAAATCTTCAAGCAATTTCATGATTGATGGTGTTGCTGAAATCCTGCAACAAGTCGGCAAAAATATCAAAATTGCCAGAATGCGTAGGAACATCACTATTCAAGAATTGGCGAACCGTGTTCATGTTGATGAACGCACTATAAGTCGCTTAGAAAAAGGCGACCCAAGTATCAATTTTAAAAACTTAGTGACTGTGCTTATTACACTTGGTATTTCTGATTCAGTTTTAAATCTGGCTAACCCTGATGATGATGAAGTAGGCAAGGCTCTGGAATTCAAAAAAAATCCCCAACGTGTTCGTAATGCGGATAAATTGAAAGATGACTTTTAAAGAGATTAAAAATGGATGAAATCAAGAGTTGTTATATTTTTTTAGACGTTGGTGATCAGCCTATTGTTGTCGCACAATACTCTTTTGATAAGCCGATATATAGATTTATATATGGCGCGACTTACATTATTAATCCAAAAGCATTCGCTTTAGACCCAATTAACATGCCATTTTTAGCCCCAAATCGTGAAATGCAAAATCAAGCGAAGGATGGATTTGGGGTACTGGCAGATGCAACCCCTGATAAATGGGGACGCAACTTAACCAAAGCTTTACATACTCGCATCCCTTTGAATCAGATTGAGTGGCTGATTGCAGCTCAAGGCAATGCAGTTGGTTGTCTGGTTGCCAGTCTTTCAAAGTCAAAAATCAAAAATACCGAAAGCAACAAAATATATTTTGAAGATGTAAAGCGTTATCTCAAAATTGCCAAAGCAATTGAACGGCATGAAGATGTGATGGAAGCCAGTACTGTCAGTATGCAGATGAATAATACTTTAGAAAAATTGGTGCAACATGGTTCTTCTATGGGGGGAGCCAGACCTAAAGTTGTTGTTCAACATAAAGGTATTGAGTGGATTGCTAAACTCAACAAAGAATCAGACCTCTTTGATAATGCCCGTGTTGAATATGCTTGCATGAAAATGGCTCTAAGTATTGGTATAAATACCAGTCATGTAGAACTCGAAGAAGTTGCAGGCAGTCCAATCTTGATGGTAAAGCGATTTGACCGTAATTGCCCTGAACGTAAAAAACATTACATTAGTGCAAATTCACTACTTAATATTACAAGAGTTCGTGAAGGTGACTTGAATTTTTCATATATGAATCTAGCCAGAGTTTGCAGTCAAATTTGTCAGGATGCTCAAAGTAATCAAACAGAGTTATTTACTCGTATGGTTTTGAACGTCATGTTAAGCAATACAGATGATCATTTAAAAAACCATGGCTTTCTCATGTACGATATGGATAAACACCGTTATGGCTTAAGCCCTGCATTTGATATTTTACCTCACGGAAATATCGGGTCATTCCCTAAAATTCATGCACTTGCCTTGGGTGAAAATGGTCGAGAAGGTTCATTAAAAAACATCTTGAGTAGTGCTAACTCATTTGGTTTATCCGAAAATCAAGCGAAAGACATTATCAAAAACGTTAAAGCTGTCCTTGAAGAAAAAGATACTTTTTTTCGGGATGCAGGGTTATCACCAAGTCAGATTCGAGATTTGAACCCGTATTTTAACCTTAATCTTATCTAAATCTTGAAAACAAAATTAGAGGCATTGGAACGATTAGAAGCGTTGCAACAATTAAAAAAACCGTATGTTAACTACGGTTTTTTATTTTGATGGAGAATGTCAATTTTCAATATTCCCTAGTGTTTTGTATTTAAATCAGATACTTGATACATTAGTTTACATTCATTAACTAGCCATAATTGCGGTATATGTTTATAATAAACCATCAACAACAAATCTTATAGGGTTTCTCTATGAATGCAGTCACTTTGGCAAATGCCCAAAAAATACGCCATGTTTATTACATTGGCGTAGGTGGTAAAGAAGTATTTTATACTTTTCGCCGTGCTGTATTCGATACATCAGGGAATGTCTATTCATCACATATCTGTAATTTATCTACAGATGAAGATGAGGCAATTAATAAGGCTCAGGCTTATGTTGATCTACTTCTTGCGCGTCAAACCGATTCAAGTAATTTGATCATCGAGTTTGATGAGAGTCCTGAGTCTGAAACATCTCAAGAATTCGGGAAAGCCCTTCCACGCCACGTTTTAGAAGGGTTACGAGTATTAGAAAGTGGGTATGTACCAATGGGCAAACATCGTGGTGATAAGATCGAGGACCTGCCGAATAGCTACGTCCTCTGGTTTGCTGACCAGTTCAATACTATTGGTGATTTTGTGGAGAGAGTTGTTGCTAAAAAACTATCTAGCTTATGTTTAGGTATGGCTCTTACCCGTGGGCTTTTTGAAGAACGTCTTGCACAAAATGCATCTATGACCTTTTTAGGTGAAATTGGTCAACGTCTTACGTTTGAAGCAACCATTACTACAGCAAAAGTCAGTAACGGCTTTTATGGTGAGAAGTTCCATTATGTGCTTCAATCACTGAATTCTGTTGTTCTGTATGATGGCACGGCTGATATTGGGAATGTTGGTGATACTGTTAAACTCAAAGCCACTATTTCTTCTATTAATGAAGATGATAAAGGTTATAAAACCACAACGATCAAGCGCCCGAATGCTATCAAAAGCACAAATAAGGAATAATTGCACCTTTATCAAATGAGAAGTATTTAATACTTCTCATAAATTATTATTGTAAGGGGCTGACTTTTAAAAATAAGTCAGTTAAAGCTCCAAGGATGCCACTGAATGAGCAATACTGAACAAATAAGCGAAGAACTAAGTCTAGAGATCAGAACGCTCGAAAAGCGTCTTAAATTGATTAATAAGGCACTTAAAGCAATTGCGGTAGTCAAAATGATTTTTGGAGTAATTGTACTGAGCTTATTGGGTTTTATATTTATTACAAATCACCCTAATTGGGATGCTCCTTCTTTAAGAACACTTGGCCTGACTTGGATTCTTTGTTTATCTGCATTTTCAATATCATGGTGCTTACATTCAATCATTGATAAATGGGCTTTTGTAGTCTCCATATCCCCTCTTAAGAATCTAGAACGGAATAGAACATCTAATAGTTTATATAAGTGGCGTATGAAGCAAAGTAGCCTCTATTTCTACTCTTACGCGAATATCATGCTAATGATAATAGCTTCGACTGTAATGTTTATATCTGCTGGATTTACAGAAAATATTAGAGTCAGCCAATTTTCAGCATACTGCACAATTGCATCGGCCATTTTTTATCTAATCATGCAAGCACGTTTATACTTCTGTTCGCTCAGTGATTTTGACTGACAACTTAAACTTTAATCTATCAACAATAAAGTGGGAAAATTGTAAATGAACACAGCAACTAATAGCGCTTATAGCAATATCATCAAAGCAATTAATGAAAATGCAGGCTTAGATAAAGATTTATTCAATTCTTTTGTAGAAGCTGTTAATGGCGAAAGCATCTTTGAATTAACTGAAACAGAGTTATTCATATTAGAATTTATTCGAAATCAAGGTCGTAAATATTCATTAAGCTTAGTTCTGAACAAAGAGAATCCGAAGACCGGTGAACTCATGGAAAAGCTCACACCTAAAGAAAAATTCACTCCAGATTTGATGCCGTATAAACATACACCCTACCAATATGTTGTCTGTATAAACTAAGGCAAGGTAGCAATGACAATATTTTTAAAAACATTTATTTTCATGGCCATTTTCATGATTGCAACTATTGGAATAGTGAGTATCTGTAAGCTTGGCCATAAATATTTCCCATCCAAACAACAATCTTTTTTGGTTTTTGGTATCAGTAGTATTTTTTCTCTGATTATCATTTCAGGATGTGTTTTTTTAAATTTGAACAATTCATAGCACTACTTGATAAAACCTACTTTTTTGGCGGCAATTCGGAATATCGTGTGGAATAGCCTTTTTATTTAAACCTTTTTGAACGTCTTGGAGAAATAAAATGCAACCTAAGCAATTTTGCCTAGATCATAATGAAAATTTACGCTGTATAAAAAAAGAGCATCAACATTTTGATATTGTAGATGAAAATAACCTTATATTCTCAGGCAACCATAGTAGCCCAAGAGTCGCTTGGTGTACCGCACGGCTTAAAATTGAAGAACTTAAGAAACAAGCTGAAAATAACAAACCTGTTTTTAGTCCAAAATTTCTTAATGGTGCTAAAGTCATTATGGTAGGCAGTCATGAAGCAACTTTCCCAGAAAATCAAAAAGTTTGGACATGTTCAAGTGACAGCTATATAGATAAAAGCGGGGATGAAGTTGTGTTTTTAGACGGTTTTTCTGGTTGTTATATGTGTAAATATTTACATCCATCTTGGAGCTAGAACAAAACAAAAGGGTATCTTTTGGTGATGCCCATACACAGCAGCTATGTTGCGATCTATCCACACGATATTCCGAATAGCATTTTTTTAAAGCCTCAACTGAGGCTTTTTTATTGCTCAACTGATTTTGAACAAAGGAGTGCTCTGCTTACGCCGTGGCTTTTAACTTGACTGGCGCGCTGTCTAAAAATTGGAGGGATTCTATCGCTTATGGCTTAACGTGATATAGTACGGTTAAATAAAAAATATCTTAAATAAAAAAGCTAAATAAATTATATATTATTACTGCAAGTTTGGCGGTATATGGTTATACTGATAAAGAATAATAGAAGTCTCCCCGTGATCAGTACCAAAAAGGATAATGTGTAATGAATAGCGAAACTGCAAGTAATACAACTTTGGAGGGAATGAATCACGGACTGTTTCTAAAAGAACATCCTGAATTAATAGAACTCTTACATATTAAAAAAATCTATACTGTAGCTGATTTAGCTCGAAGTAAGAATAAAATTCGGAGTATGAGCAAGGAACAAAAAGCTCAAATTACTGATGCACTCTATGAGTCTGGTTGTTGCTATATTGCAAAAAATGAAACTTTTGACTTCACATATACGAATGAACCCTCGGATTATTCAAATTTTGAAGAATGGCATGAAAATAGAAGAAAAGAGCTACGACATTTTGCAAATTTATTAATGCTTGGATTAGGCGTTAGAGATGTAGAGAATTGCGATAATGTGATAGATAATATTATTGATTTATCTGATTATGGCCATCATAAGCTAAGCTACATGCGTACCAATAAGGAAACATTAGCCATTGGCAATTGGCTTGAAAACGCACATTGGGAAAAAATTGATAAGTCAACTGAAAAAGAAGATGATGTGTAAAGTTCATGAAATTTATAAACAAAATAATTTCATAAAATCATTAACTTAAACGTGAGAATAAAATGAGCTTTTTTAAAGAAAATGTAAATGTGTCCGAACTTGTTGATGAGATGGAAACACATGCAGCCGGTATTGGAAAAATTATCTATTTGCCAGCACTTAACTCATTAAGCCCAGATAGTAATTTATTTGATATTTTAGAATTTTTAGATGAGCCGAATATCAATGAATTGGATAAACAATTTTCTGGGTTTAAGCTTGCTTATGACAGCTATATAAAATGTAGTTATTCAGATCGTGAAGACTGGGCTTGTGAGTTTATTGATGATTTACGCCAAAACTGTAAATTCCCTTTCTTGGTTGAGGTGAAGCTATGCCAGTCTATTAACTCAGTGAATTTTGATGATGAAAATCCAGATGAAATCTCAGGTTTTAATGGAAGCATGGGAAGCAGTTCAAAGTACCTAATATTTACAGATAGTATGGAAGATGCAATTAAGCAAGCTTCAAAATTAGGCGAAGCAAACTTGTTAGAGCACCATCAACAATTGGCTTAATTCAACCAAAATTATAAAGCATCATTCTTTCAAAGAATTATGAATAAGGGTATCTTTGGATACCCTAGATGTGAATAAAAAAATATGATTTGGGCTATAATTTGGTTCCTTAGTTGTATATATTGCTCCTACTTTTTTGGAGCCGTATTTTTTACAAGTTTCTTGTATTTTAGGCATGGTTATTTCAAATTAAACTATGGAAAGTCCTTCTATATATTTATGTTTTTAGGACTCTTAACAATTCCATTTTTCTTACTCTACCCGCACAAGCATTCTTTCAAAAACCTAAATAGAATGATTGTTTATAGCCATTTTAAATATTGTAGACAATTTAAAAAATCAATAGTTTTGACTGAGAAAATACAACATGCAGGATTTAGACTTGGGTGGGTATTTTCATTTATAGCCACACCTTATCTCTTTTTAAGTGAATATAGCAATTTGTTAAATTGATAAAAACAATATTAATAAAATCAGTTACATAACTAAACTTATATTCAATGCGGTATATGATTATAATGAGGTATCAGCACGGAGAACTCAAATGTCATCATATATCGTTTCAGCTAAAAGCCTTGCAATTATCATTGCCACTACAACCAGACCAAGTGCAGCAGAAACTGTCCTTGGTAATTTTTTTTCAGAAGCTCGAAATCTTGCAGGATTCAGTGATGGTTTAATAGACGATGATCTCGTATTCAGTGCGGCTGTATCAAAGAAGTTCTATTCAACAGATCGGACTCATAATTATAAATTACTTGCTCAAATTCTTGGTTCCACCCTTGTTAATCATGTAAATGATTCATATCCAAACCAAACTCAAACGAATGTAAATGATTACATCAAACAAGTTTGCGAATTGAAAACTTTAGCGGATGCATCTGCAGATAGCATTAAATATATTGAAGTATTAAAACACTTAAACAATTTCAGCTATCAAATAAACGATATGCCAGATTACGATAAAAGTTTAGCTAAACTTTTCGTCTCGATTGCCAAAGAATTACTGGTCTATGCAGATAGTGAGTACCAATCCATTTCAATTTTTAAGTAAGTAGATGAAGCCTTCAAAGAAGGCTTATCCTCACAATTATAATTAACCATTATGTTGGAGGTATCTCTATGATTCAGCAGACTATCGAACAAGATACTGAATTACTATTTTCACGCTTTTTGGATGATATTGATGCAGAATGGCACAATGCTTCCTTAGAACAAAAAGAATACCAACTTCACGAATTTCTGAACATTGAGTGCAGTGTAGGAGTTTTTACAGATCAAGTTGGAACAACGCATATTAAAGTTCACTATGATGATTCTCATGAACTCATTATTAATACCACAGATGATTTAAGCAGTATTGATGAACAATTAGATAAGTTTTTATTATCACTTTAAATTTTGGCTTTTTAAACTCATGTCTTTATGGCATGAATTTCGCTCCGCTTGCGCTACAGGGCGATGCTTACGCCCGCCCAATCAAACCTTCGCATAAGCTCCGGACCCAATATGCTTACGCATACTGGCTTTGTTATCAGAAAGGATGCTTTTCTTCAAAATAAAGAGCCAACTCAAAATTCTCCACCGTTAATTACATTAATCTAAAAGCAAACATAAACATTAAATTACAATAACTTACTACAATAATATGCGGTATATGATTATAATTAATTATCAGCAACGGAGAACTCAAATGGAATACACGCCAGTTAGCTTTCGATCAGAAAAGCATGTATTTGAATTATTTCAAGACCTACATGCAACAAGCCCAAGACAACGTGATTGGAATGAAGGAACAATCAGTCTAATTTATACGGTTGGCCACAAATATAGCATCGGCGATGATGAGAATTTAGTAAAAGATGCACTGTATATTGTTGCTAAAAAACTTGGGATTTCTACTTATGAACGCAGCACACGCCAATTAATCGAAGCAATTATTGCCAGCAAGAATAAGCTGAAAGACAAGTATATCTATATTAAACCATTGTATGTTTATGACCATAGCGGAGTGACATATAGCACTACCCCTTTTAGTTGCAGATGGGATAGTGGGCAATGTGGTTGGATTTTTACTGTAGCAGAAGAATTCAAGCGTGTAGGCTTAAAATGGAGCCATGAAGTTGCCAATGAAAACCTTAAGTCTGAATTAAAAGAGTACGATAATTATCAACAAGGTAATTGTTGGGGGTTTAGCATAAATGAAATCTCTAATTGTGGTTCATGCGATACAGAACATACCGAAAGCATTGAATGCGTAAGTGGGTTTATCGGTGATTATGATGACGTAACAAAGCAGATCGTTACCGATTATTTATCTGGTTATCCTGATTTAGTAGCTATATATGAAAAACAAAACTCTTAATACAAAAAATGGCCTTAATAAAGTTTAGGGCCATAAATTGCAATAAATCAAACTTATTCAGCGAACGAGATTAAAAATGAAAACCGCAAATGATAATCGTGAAAGCATTGTGTGCCTTGTTGTAGATGGACATGTTCATTTTTGTTGTCATAACCTGTTATCTGGTATCAATTCAAATTTACGGTTCCCGTTAAATAAAAGTGGTGAACATGGAAATGAATTAGACTTTCAAGAAGTTGAACGGATTCTTGAAATTAACAGAGTAGCGAGTAATATTGTTGATATAACTTTTTTAAGACAAAATGCCCAATGTCGAGAATATGAAATTCGATATAACAAGCATGAACTGAATAACTTTGGTGAGTATGTAATTCCCCAACTATGTAGAAATTAAATCTTAGAATTTCCATTTAGGCCTATCATAGGCTTAAATTCCGCTTCGCTTACGCTACGAGGTCGAAGCTTACGCCCGCCCTATTTATCCCCTCCGCCTATGCTTCGGGCATAGTAGCTCACGCTATCTATGTAGCTTCGCCGTGTTCAAATAAGGGGGTTTTTATTAGTTCCCCTTAGATATTTATTTTGTGAAAATTAAGACTAACGCATTGTAAAAGCACAAAATTTATTTACAAATAATAACGCCCTAAATAGCGGTATATGGTTATAATTGTTTTAATTATACATAGGTGAAAAATTATGCTTAGAGAAGCAATGGTAAATATTGAAGGAAATAAGGCAATCTCTAAAATACCAACTGAAACAGGCATTCAAGGCCCACAACAAGCCCGATTGAAAAATATATTTAATGAAAATGTCTCATTAGTTGATTTTGATAAAATTAACATGGAGTATTCATTACTTAATAATGAGAAAATAGTTGGGATAAAGATAATTGAAGATATCAACAATATTCCCTTCCCAACAATAAAAATGGAAAAAAAGATTAGTGAATTAAATAATTTAATTAAAGAAGATTTAGATGTAACTGAGTTTTCAAACAATTACAATTGTAAAAGTATACTTCTGACAAAGGAAGAAAGAGCATCAATTAATTTTTTAAATTCTGCTTTATCATGGTCAAAACTAAATGAGCCTTCTGAATTCAAATTGATTTATGATGAAATTAATCACCTTAAAAAAAATATTTATGATTCCACCGAGTTACTAACCAATAAACTTAACAGTCTACATTTGTTTATTAAAAATGAAAAAAGTAAGCTAGACATCGATAATGATCTCATATCATTCTTAGAGCAATTTACTGTTTACCAAGAAGTTCAGATGAAATCTTATGAACAAATGTGTCTTGGTGCTGATAATTCATTGAAAAATACGCTCAAATATTTAACATATACCATACCCGCAAATGATCTTTCTTTTGAAGTAAAACGAAAAGGGGTCAATATCGAAAAAGTTATGAAGGTATTTGAAAAAAATTTAATTAATAAAATATCTAAAAGTCATTTTTATATTAAGTTATTTATGATTTCAAGTTTTTACTTGGGTTCTATTTCTGTAATAAATGTACATATTCATGAATTTATTAATAAATATTACGCCATTGTTCCAGAAGCTTTTAAAAAATCATTTGTACTTTTAATTGTTAGCATATTTGTTTTTGCCTTCTTGTTTATTTTTATTTTTGAAGGCATAGAAAATATTGTGAAATATTTAAATATTAATGAACAGTTATCTCCTTCAAAAATATTCTTTTCATTTACAAATGTTATTGTAATTTCCGTACTAGCTATAAATGGTATTTATCTAATTCTATTACCAGTTTTAGACTTAAATCCACCTCTTATCTTCAATTTAAAGTATGGCTACTTTCTTTTAGGAATTTCAATATTTCTTTATGTTTTTAAGTGCATATTTATGCATAAAATTTATAATAGATTTTTAGACTGGAAATCTGTCTATGACACTTACATAGAATCAAAAAAATAATGTTACGACACAAAAAAGGCTTGATTAACAAGCCTTTTTTAACAATTATTGATATAAATATTTGTTTTTATGTATGTAGTATGAAACACAAAACTGTATGCTCAACCCAACAGTTAAACAAAAATAATATACATATTTTACAGCTAATATTTGGATGTTAATATCCATAAGAAAACTAAGAACAAGAAATAAAACCATAAGCATTATTCTAAAATTTCTAAAAGATATTAGATTAAAAAGATTTTTATTAATCTGTGAATTTATATAAAAATATGAAACACCTCTTGGATGTGCCTTTGCTTGATCATGGCATGATATAAAGAAGCTAAACATTTTGTACATAAGCACTAAAAAAGTAAGCAGTGTAATAAATGCAAGCACAGTAATTAGAGTATTTATTTGATTACTAAATATTTCACTACCAACCGTCAACGTCCATACGAGGATACCAAGGCCAATATTCTGCAATTGCATACCAAAATCATCAATTGATTTTAAAAGGTTGCACTTGGGAACTTTTAAAGTGACTTCACTATAGCTTTTATTTTCGAATGTGTGTTCTTGCATAATCATGCTTAGCTGTTACTTAGATTAATCATATTATAGTACATAAAATGTAGTTTTTAATTTTATAATTTAATACATAATCAGATAAATACAAAAATATATAAAGACTTTTTGCGGTATATGTTTATAATTAAAAGTATCTTAAATTACTTTTAGAGTCTCTATGAATACTTGGTATTTAGTTCTGATCTTATATAATGGTGGTATTGATCACATCCCACAAGCAAGTTTAGAACAGTGTAAGAAAAATGCACTTATTTTCAAAAATGCTGTTTCACATACAGCTTGTATCAATGGTGTCAAATAACTACCGCACACGCGGTTTTTAGAGCATGTTTATAACGACCGTCACCAGTTATATTATGTCATCGCACACGCGGTTCAAAAAAGCCCAAATTCACATTGGGCTTTTTAATTAAATATATTTACCTAGACATAGTAATAATTAGCACGGCAACCATGAAGATGCTTATTCAGAACCCTAAAATATTCATCCATGTACTGCTGTTCAGCATCCTCAAAGTCAATTTTGGAATCCTTAAATTCTTGCTTAAGTCTTTGACTCAGCTCAGGCAACAAACGTAGTTCTGCAACAAGATTATCAAACTTTTCGAGTGCCTCATTTATTAAAGCAGTATTATGAGGGTTAATCGTTTTAATTGCTTCATTCAAGTTTAAGTTATCAATAAGTGTACTAGGCTCTTGATTGAATTCTCGGTCACATAAAATTAGTTGTCGTATGAAGTAATTCCGATACAAATAGTATTGACTGAGGCCTTTGCCTTCTAATTGTTTTCGAGATTTAAAATTAATGACTGCAGGGTGATAAACCTTAAGAACCTCATGGAACATTTCAAGGAGTTCTTGAAATTGTGTATGGAGCTTATTAGATTTAACAATGTCTCTGTAGAAACACTTGTTGATTGTCAGCATTATCTTTGATTGCTTTAGATCAGTAACTTCCAACATTCCACTTTTAGCTTGGCAGAACATTGAACTGTTAAAGATTTCACATAACCAGCGTATGTAAGACTGGGTAAGATGCACATCTGAAATGTCATGATTATAAAAAAGGCTAAGAGGGATATCTAAAATCCCAGTATCATCCCCTTCCGATTGATCATAGAACTCAATTTTTTGAACGTTTTCGACAATCAAATTAAATAACATTTCGACTACCGGCTCATGATCTTCGGAAACTTGATCATTATAAAAAGATGGCCCGTAGTGAATTGAAATACCATCTAGATAGTTCATTTTTGGTGGTTGAATATATTTTAAAACTGGAAAAAGTCGTAAGAATTCAGCAAGCTCTTGGCCACGATATAGTTTGCTGTAAAACTGATCTTCGAAAACAGTGGATTCAATGACGTCCATGATTTGCAGACGATCTAAATTATTCTTTCTTAAGGTTTCTTTAAGTGCATTTCTGAATTTAAGTTGGTCAAATTCATAGAACTGATCAGCTGCTTGAATTGCGCCATTATGCGTATTGAAACCGTATGCTTTTGCATATATTTCTTGGCACTGGGCTAATGTTGGCGCTTTAATTGGAGGTCTTTCTTGCAGAATTTCGTTTTTTGTATTGAGCATCCAGAATGCAATATTCAAGCGATGAGCTTGTTTTTTAATTGAAATTGCTAATGCGCTTTGTATGGTATCAGACATGAGTATTCCCTAATTTTTTCAGCGGTGTGAATTTAAACAATGCTGAAAAATAGAAAATATCAAATTATTCAACAATAGAAAAAACGCAGCTTTGACTTTCACACAAGTCCGGACTACTACCCGTTCCCTCAATATGTCAGATAATGCTTAAAATTCAAGAAGAATTTTCTGATTTTTTAAAATATCTTCTAATTATAGTTATCATCTAAAATATAAAGAAATAAATTACATGTATTTACTTTATATATGTGCGGTATATGGTTATAATACAATGCAAGAGAACAGGATAAATATTTTATGACTAATCTTCACGTTGTATTCCATCATTTCGATATGGGTTCGTTAAATGTTTTAGTTAGTGGCAAAGATGAGATGACAACACTGCTCCAGAATGCGTTCTGCTTAGCAGCAGGCGTTGAACTTTCAGATGAACGCTATGAACAGGCTGTAAATAAAGTTTGTTCATTAGAGACCACTGAGGAACTCAAGAAACACACGTTAAATTATGATGCCCGTGCTTATCGTAGAGTAATCAAAATTGGTGAGATTTTTGAAATTAGTGAAGATCAATATAAAAGTTTAGAAAAACAGAATCTAAATAAAGATGATTGGATGTTCTAAGTTAAAAATTGAAGCAATAAAAAATACCAAACTCGAATATGTTTGGTATTTATGCAAGAAATTATAGTAGAACCTGATACAGAGATTATTAAATGAGTTCATCAAAACCCAGAAAGCCAAAAAAGTACATCCCTGCTTTTAAAAAGCCTGTTGTGCTATCTCTCGAATTTTTCATAGATTATGATAAGGACGTAATAGCAAAATTGGTGGAAGCGAATAATCTTGGCGAAGACTTTACGGCTTTCGGTGCTTTCAATCACAAGAATGACGATCTACTGACTCAATGCTTACTTATGAACCTTATTGATCGTAATCATAAGTGGTATATCCGAATTGTCCATGATGTTGTTGCAGCAGGCTCAAATGAAGTGTTTGAAATCGAAAATACCTTTAATCTACCCAAAATGAGCTTCAATGAATTGCGTGAAGGTTCAAAAATTACGATAGATCGTGTACATGGAATTAAGAGCCGCTGGGGTGGTCTTTATAAAGAAACTGCAGACCTCTTTAAAGAAAAAAAATACGAAAAATATCAAAGATTAAGTTCTACAGGTTATGTTGAATGTCGCACTGCCTTCCCAAATGAAGCATGTTACCAAGAATACTTACGGGTAAAAGCTGGTATAGAAATGGCTTTAAATAATAAAAACCCATAAAACTATTTCTAAATTGCAAAATCGCCAAATTAAAAAAGAATCTGATAAAGATTCTTTTTTTTTCCACTTCGCTTGCGCTACAGGGCGGTGCTTACGCCTGCCCTTTTAAAACCTTTGTCTGCAGGAAGTAGGCTTTTATTTATAAATTTCCCATTCATATTTCATTAAATTCTTCAAAAAAATTTAGGGAATTGTAAAAGCAATTAAACATTATATTACATACACTTACTTTAACTTAAAGCGGTATATGTTTATAATAATAACATCAGCAATGGAGATTATGATATGGGCGAATGGGTTGATGTTACATTAAACGTTGAAGCAAAAAACCTTGACCGAGTTTTAAGTGTTTTTAAAGATAACTCAATTGAAGTTGTGGGTTTTGAAAAACCAGATAAACTTTATAATGATGGTTCAGACACCGTTACTATCGAAATGGGCACACGAAATTACGGTGAATTTGATGAAGAAGCAGATTTATTATTAAAAAATAATATTCAATACACCTATTGGAATTCAGGTATTTCAGGCGTTGTCACTGCTGAAACAAATCACATGCGCATTTTAAATGGGGAACCAGTTCATATAAATTATTCTACTGAATTTGAAGGTCTTCTATTTACTGAGATTCAGCACCTTATGATGAATGCTAATAATTTAGAGGAACTCATTGATTTAGTTCAAATTGAAGAAAAAAAACGTCAATACCCTGACTGGTGATCATCACAACCATTTTTGAAATAACCGATAATTTTTGAGATAAAAAATGATTCTAGATTTAGATAAAAAGACAAGTATGTTCCTTCCTGAACAGATCGAGGCGATTAATCTCTATGTGTTACTGCATAGTGGTAATAAAGATAATCCACTGCATGAGTTTAACGTTCAATTGGACGGTTTGCGTGTTGCGGAATTTTTACATCACGATTTTGTCCAGCCAGAAGATTTAGATATAGAGCTGATCACAAAAAACTTAAAAACTTTAATTGATGAGTATGTTCTTCAACGTCAGAAAGAAGAAAATTCAGAAATGCTATATGAGTTCAAAGTAGCAGATCACTTAATTTATTTATCACTTTTAGAATTCTATGATTATATTCAAGGAGTCTTAGAGCCTAGTGATTTTGATTTAATTTTGGAGTTATTCAAAATAATAGAACCTAAAGTTATATAATATTTTTTATTTTTAAGAGGACTCAAAATGAGTAAATCTTCCCCCATAGATGATCAAGATAAAGTTTTGATGGATGATCTAAATAAAAAATTAGATGACTTGAATTCCGCATATAGTTTAACTATGGATGCAAAAATATTACTAATGGATTACATAGTATCTCTTGGAAAAGAGCATGTTATTGCATGTTCTCAGTTCATACAAGATCAAGTCGGTAAAAGTAATCCAGAAGTATTTATAAAAGCAACACAATACTGGCATGACTCTTATGTTGATATTTCAGTAATTTCTGGACTCAGTGAAAAAAACAAGGAAATTTTGCGCCCGTGGTCGGAAGAAGAAAAACTAGATGAAATTAAGTAAAAAAAGCCACTTGTAAGTGGCTTTTTTTTATCTATCAATTTGGCTGTTGGAAGGCAAATTACTAGACAAGTCGGCTCCATTCTTGTTCCAAATCAGCCATTCAAATTAAAAAAAATTGTTGACGTTTTAAGGTGAGGCGTCAATACGTGTCGCTCATACCTTTTATTTGTTGCGGTATATGATTATAATTAATTATCAGCAACGGTGGCTTAATATAGGCTAGGTATACAAAATGAAAGATTTAAAAGATTTATTGTTAGAAGAATCAAACTTAAAACTTATTTCCTCTGCTGCAATAAAAGCATTGGAAGATATTATTCAAGTAGTGAATAAATTTGATCTTCATATTAAGGCCATTCCATTAATTAAAGGATATGCTTTTGTTCGACCGTTCTATAATAAAGAAGATGGGTCAATTAATGAATTCCCCTTTTTCTGTTTAGTTGATACTCAACGATATTCATTCCATCTATTTCATAATAATGAAAACAAAACCATTGATAGCAACAATAATGTGATCAATCATTTTGATGTGGTAACGAATAAATCTTACCTTCTCGACCGTTTTGAAGTATTCATCAAAACATTGAATCTGGATAATGGAAATGATGCTATAAATTTTTATGGTGGTGAATTTGATGTGGTTGAAGGTAGAGATGCCAGCTTTTTGCAAGATTATGAAACAACAAATACTTTAAGCAGTGCAATTGATTGGGCTGAATTTCACATTCAAGAAATACCAAAAAGATTGACTGGACATATCTCAGCACACATCTGGCCATTTAGACGCGGAAATAATGAATTCCTTTCTTTTACCTTATCAGATGGAATTTCAGAGGATGACTACTCAATCACGTTCCATTGTAAAGATGAACACAACAACGAGCATACTGAATATGATGTAATGGTTCCAGATATGAGCGAAGCGCTTCACATGGCTGGACTGGTGACTACAGCATTAAATGTAAGTTTAACACTGGGCCAATATAAATCAGAATTTAATTCTAGATACTCCCGACTGATCTAATATTAATAATAGAAAAGCTCATTTAATATGGGCTTTTTTTAATTGAAAATCTTACAAAATTATATTTGATAACGTTATATTACAATAATTAACTATGTATATTTGCGGTATATGTTTATAATAACAACTATCAGCAACGGAGTAATCAAATGTCTACTATCAACTCAGAAATCGGAAAGACCATTTTAGTCCAAATGGGCGGCATGGTACGTTTAAAGGCTTTTATTGGTGCTAAGAATTTCTGCGTTGTCGAGAAAGGGGTAACTTTTCGCTGGAGTGGTAAAAGCAAAAACAAAACTAATTTTTTGAAAATAACACTTAACGGTTCCGATCTCTACGATATCGAATTCGGTCGTTTACATGCTATGAAATTCACAGTTATCGAAACCTTTGAAAATATATTTTGTGATCAGTTAGTTCAAATTTTTGAAGAACAAACTGGATTATATTTATCCCTCTAATGATAAAAGCCTGAATGTAAAAAATCATTCAGGCTTTTTAGTTGTACTCCTTCTTTTGGCCCTTCGCTTACGCTACTTTGGCCGGAGCTTACGCCCGCCCTTATATCCTTCGCATAAGCTCCGGACACAGCTTGCTTGCGCTTGCTGTGGAGCTTCGCTTGTTATCAGAAAGGATGCTTTTCTTTTGTAACTAGATACATGTTCGATGGGACCTTAAATATTAAGGTTTTTCTAAAAGCAGAGCTGCAATTTTAGAAATATTGTCTCTGCATGGCGTTGGAAGGTAAACTACAACCACTTTAAAGTTTGAAAATAAATATGAGTTTTATTGAATTAATCAATGCTTATTCATCTACCTTCTGGATTGGCTTCTCTTGTGGATTGGTTATTTACCTAATCCAACGAATTCTTGAAGGCTCAAGCATTTCAAAAAATAGTTTTTTTAGTAAGATTTCTCGCGTGTACATGTCAGTAAGATTCTTCTTCCTGCTAAAACGAGCGAACAAATATGATTACAAAGTGATTAAATATTACTTAAATGCTAATAATGATATGTTTGATGCTCTTAAAGATCATCCAAGCTCTGAATTAGCAAATGCGCTTCAAAAGCGCGATCATAGTGAAGGTGATTTACGAAACTTACAAAAAAGTTTAGTAGCAAATGCTGTTCTAAACGTACCAATTCTAATATCTAAAAAAGATGAAAAATATATTTTTGGATATTTTACAGTATGTGATTTTAGTTTGAAAAAACTTACACCTTCGATCTACAGAGCAAAACTAATTAAGACCGATGACAATTTGAATCCCGTATTTAATTCTAAAGAGGATGAATAATTGGAATATTTAGTAATTATCTTTCTAGGACTATTTAAATTTGTTTCGTTTATTATGGGTTTAGTTGTAGGTTATCTTGCAATTTTTCTTCCACTAACTAAACGGCGTATTAAAAAAATAAATCGTAAAGATGCTGTAATGGTCAGGAACTTCAAAGATGTTCTACAAAGTGAAGAATTTGATCTTGCTGCAGAAGCAGAAATGATAAAATTATATATCTCTCACACTCATCCGCTGAAACACTATAAACATGAAAAAACTAAGAAGATTATTCCAGAAGAAGATCAGCAACTAAATTTTTACAGCGGGATTGGTAACGCCATCGATACCCCATTGGAGCTAGGATTAAACAATGTTTTCTTTCTAAAAAACGGTGAAAGTATTTTAGAAACAATTGTCTTTGAATATGAACCCGATGCACCTAATGCCGATAATGTAAAAATATATAGATTACAACTTGAAAAGATTGACAGTGTTTAAACGAATCCATTATTCAAAACCGCATTAATGCGGTTTTTTTTATACTTAAAACTCAACTAGGGTGAAGGAACCTAGTTTAATAAATAGCGAATAGCAAAAAAAAAACGACAATTGAAAATTCTTTTTTTAACAAATACGACAATTAAAATTTCCTTTTTTCTGGGTGATTTTCTTTAAAAATACTTAAGCAAATTAACAACATTAAAAAATGCTATATAAGCTCTGTACGATAGAGAAATTTAAATTGTCGCTAAGGAAATTTTAAATGTCGTATTTCAATAGCACACGCAGTTTTTAATCAAGTTTGTCTATAAAAATTTAGGAATGACACATAAGTCGAGATTTATTTTAAATTTTTGACACATAAGTTAAGATTTATTTTAAGTTTTTGACACGTAAGTTAAGATTTATTTTTTTAAATGCAACCTAACCGACTGATAACTTAGTTTTTAAGTCATAAAATCTTGTTTCAGTCTCGAAATATGTGTCAAAAATCTCAGATTAATTGTCGTTAAACACCAATGACATAAGTAAACAATAATGTCGCACTATTTTATATTTATTTATATCCATATACCGCATTATAAGGTATTATTTATATAAAGCTGTGACCAACCTTGATGGTATAAAATGAGCATTGATGCATTAGATTTAATACGGGAAAAGATTGTTCCGTTATTTCAAAAAGAATTTGACCAACTTGAGAAAGACCATGGACCATGTGAAGTTTTTGGCAATGAAGTTGAAGGTTATGTAAACGTTAGTTCTGACGGAATTCGCACAGTACAAAGTGATGTTTTGCGTGTGTTTGCACAACCAAGTTATGAAAACATTGGTATTGCCCAAGGGACATTTGAAGCACCAAAAATTCCTATGCGTTTTATGGATTACAAAAATGCATGGATGCTGATTCCTACTGGTGATGAACAACCAGAATTTTGGGTCGGTGGTAAATACTTTGAAAAGTTATCACCTACCTTCCCTTTTTTAGCAAAAAGTTTATCGGGCAATGCAGCATTAATTGCAATGCTTGAAGATCATCGCGCTTATCTGGCAATCAATGTCACACCGCGTAAAGAACTCTATTTAAAAAATCTACTTGTCGGTGATGAAGGCCATCTTGTTATTTGTGATGAAACAGGTACAACCATCGTACCCCGTAAAGGATGGTTAGCGTTTAAAGAAGCATTCCTTGCTCTTGATAAGGTTAATAAAACAGAAGGTCTTGTTGTATTACGTGGAATTACAGCTGGTCGTATGAGTCAGCTAAGTGATCGTGTACAAAAGTTTTATACAGATAATATGGAATTCGCCCAGTTATGTGCAGAAGTACTACCACATGACCCGCAGGCAAAAACTATTTGGCTATCAGCAATAGGTGCAGCAGAATGATTGGTTATCACATGGCAATTCCTTATGTTGACAGTGACGTTCACGGCGCAGTTTTCAGAACAATGGCGTCTGCAAACATTCGTGACTTCCTTCCCGACAATCCTAATCGTAAATCAATTGTTTTCGCTCCATTCAACGAGTACATCATTATTCGTAGTAGTGGAGACATTCCGAAAGCATTAGCCAAAAAAGTAACATTAGATGTGACTTGTGGTGATTCGATTACCGGTTCAGTTACCCTATCTCGGAACCTACAAATTATGCGTTCAAAAGAAGAACGTATGGCATTTGAAAAACAGCATGGTCGCAAAGCCAAAAATGCTGAAAACCATGACTACATTAGGCTCGAAGGTGAGCGACTAGATAATTATTTATCAAAGTTATTCACAAAAGCCGGCTTATCCGACTTCGAATACAAAGAAGGCGTTAGTACACGTAAAGAACATGCTATTAAGCGCAGTAATATCTCAAAGCCATTGGAAACAATGGAAATTAGTTTTACTGCAAAAATCGTTGACCTAGAAGCATTTGAAAGCGCTTGGCTCAATGGTATTGGTCGCTATAAAACTTATGGTTTTGGTATGCTTCGGGTATCTAAGAATGACTAAATTTCTAGATTATATAGATCAGGTTTTTAAGCCCGATGGAATTTTGGCAGAATTAGGTGGCCGCTATGTAAAAGAGCAACATGATTATGCGCTTTACATAGCTAAAACTATTGTTCACCCTGAAAAAGCAGCCTCATATTTGCAAGCAGATACAGGAATTGGCAAATCATTTGGTTACTTGATTCCTGCAGCTATATACATTGCAATGACGCCTGAATTTGGCGATAAAAAAATTATTGTCAGTACTTATACCAGACAATTGCAGAAACAGATTCTCAATGAAGATGTTCCTTTTATCCGTGAAGTTCTTAATAAATTAGGTCTAGATAACAATCTTGTTATTTGCTACAGAATGGGCCGTCAAGCATTCTTCTCACCTGATCGTACCACTGCCCTATGCCATGCATTAATTGCCGCTGATAACAGCCGTAAGGACGAGTTATTAGGCTTTGTAGATACTGTGAAAGATATGTGCAAAGACGGTTCTGGTTTGTGGGCCGACTACATTGAAGAATACGGCGATTTACCTGCAGATATCGCCATAGATGATATTTGCCTACTGCATCGCCAGACAGTTGACAATGAAGCGTTTGAGTATCATCTACAACGTGTAAAAGAAGCATCTATCGTTGTTTCAAATCACCATAGTTTAATTCTTTCAAAACAAACCGGTTTAGATAAGCTTGATATACATACCATCATCTTTGATGAAGCTCATAAGTGCCGTGAAATTTGTTTCGATCTATTCAACTATCGTACAAGCATTTCGGATTTCAAACGTCTTCTAACTCATTTAGAAGACTATAAAGAACTTACAGTACAAGTAAATGCAAGTTGGTCATTGCTCAATCAATTTGAAATTGATTTGAAGAATTACCCGCGTTTTAACCATGTGGAATTCATCACAGAAACATCAGACCGTAAGCATTTTGCAGTCTATAAAGAACAGATTTTAAGTTTTTCATATCTATTCTCAAAATTGCTGTCAAAGTTCTTAAACTCAATTGATTCTGAAAATTTAGATATAAAGCTTTCAACTTTAGCGCGTGATGCTGAAAGTGCAATTTCATCACTGGCTCGATGGGAACAGCCTGCAAATGAGTACACAATCTCTGCCATAGGGTTTTCTAAAATAAAACGGAATATCTCACTTGCAACACTGAATGTTTTTGCTTCGGGTATTTTCGGAGTAATTATGGGCAAACTTGCTGATCGAATTATTCTTACCAGTGCGACCATTTCAGATTCACGCCGTGAACTATCATTTAACAATTGCCAATATAGTCTTGGGCTACGCTCAACACCAGTATTGTTCGAAGCTTCATTATCACCACAGCACTATGCAAACATGGAGTTTGTTTTAACCCAAAATGATACACCTTCACCAGTACTTGAATTTTCAGAAGTTGAAACGACCTTTCATCCTGAATGGATTAAAAACACAGTCTTAATGATTGAGGCTGCCAGAAAAACTGGTGAAAACGTTTTGGTATTAACCAATTCACATACTGAAAGTAAAACCATTGGGATTCTACTCAAAAACCAAGCAGATATTTGTATTCATGAAAGTGGCCATGCTTTGAAAGAGTACATTGCTGATTTTAAATCTGGTAAGTGCAAGACATTGGTTAGTTGCGTGGCATGGGAAGGGTTAAACGTTAAAAAAGAAAATGGGGACCAGTTGATCTCTAATGTAGTGATGACTCGTATTCCTTTTACCCCTCCCAATAGCTTAATTCAATTTGCATTGAAGTCAGGTGCATTGCTCAAAGGTGCATCAAACTTAGCCAAAAATAATGCGCTATGGGTAAATCAGCAAGATGATGTTATCGCCAAAATGAAACAGGGTTTTGGTCGTGGTACACGCGGTCCTGACCATAGTGTGAAAATCTGGATTGCAGATAGTCGTATGCCTCATAACCGCAACGTTAAAGGCAATTCAGCTCTGTTGAATGCTATTCCGAGCAGATTCATGAACAATTTTTTAAACGCAGAAATATTCTTACAGAAAAAAAAGGAGGTTTTCTTAATATGAAACGATTGAAAATCACCATTCAAATCGGCTCCCCCATTTTACAGCCTAAGTATCCAATTAATTTGGATGGCTTGCTGTACTGGGCATTCAAAGCAAACTCTGATTTGGATGACAACGCCATTTTAGCGAAAATCGATACTGTTTTGGATAAAGACCCTGATAGCGGAATCTATAAAGCTTCCTCATTGCGTTTTGTTCGAAGTAAAGATTACCCAGTTGAAGCAATTGAATGGGCTATGGCAACACGAACTCATTGGGAAGATTGGCATTTTCCAAGAGTTGAAAAAAAGGCAACGATTATTACCAAAAGTGGCGGTTTCCGTAAACGTGTTACGACTCATAAAGGTATTAAAGCTGGATTTGTTGAGTTCAACGCCGTGGGTGATGCCGACAAAATTGAGTACCTTTTGAATAGTCTTGGCTTTATTGGCCTTAATAATTCCCAAGGTTTTGGCGAAATTCAAGATATTCAGATTTCTGAAATCGAAAATGATTACAGTTTTTTTGATGAAAACAATGAATTAGCTCGAAACCTCCCAGTCAGTATGGTTGAGGACAAAGGCTATTTAAGTGTTAAAAACTCTGTAAAACCGCCTTACCAAAATTCTGAACGAATTGATTCTTTTATCCCTAATTTCCGTCTTAAGAACATTTAAGGAAGTACATAATGAAAACAGTTAAATTTATCGGCACAATCACTACCGTTTCACCAGTAAACGTATCTCTACCAAGTGTTAAAGGCATTCCTAAAAATTCACACAATGCTTATTACATTCCAGCCTCTAGTTTACGCGGTATGTTGCGTAGCACAGCATCCCATGCTATTGCGCATGAGCTTGCTAAAGTTGATAAAAAGTTATCTGTTGATGATATTTACATGAACTTCTCTGGTGTAGATACAGGCCGTAAAGTTAAGCTTGGTGGTGGTTATGAAACTGTTAATAAAAATGGTCCCATTCGTGAAGTAAATCCACAAATTTCAGTTTTTGGTAACTTTGCAATTGGTGGTAATTTAAAAGTTGGTAATGCTTACTGCAGCGAAACAGATAGCCCTATTACTAAATATGGTAATGGTGCGCGTAACCATGCATTCAATCGCCAACCAAGCCTTGTTGGTTTCGTAGCCGTTGAAGAATTAGATTACCTTGAAAAAATCATGAACGATGATGCACTCACATCATTAGAAACATCTGATTTAAAGAAAAATCGTAAAGACTTAGAAAAGTCTCTTAAAACTGCTACTGCAGAAGAACGTAAAGCTATTGGCACTCAAATTGATGAGATTGATGAACAGATTCGTGCTGCAAAAGACGCACGTACTGGCTCAAGTGAATCTATTTTACGTCCGTTAGATGGGTTTGATGCAATTGACGAAGGTTATTCATTATCACACCGTATGACACTGACCAATCCATCAGATAAAGAACTTCAATATCTGCTTTGGATTCTATATAAAGCAAGCGTTAACTTTTCAGTTGGTGGCCATCAGAATCTTGGTTGTGGTGACATTCACGGTACTTGGAAAATTGTTGAATCATCTTTTGATGAACCTATGCCAAAAACAATTGGTGAGCTAACAATCAATGATGATGGATTCCAATTAACCAGTTTGAATTTTGACGCAAAAGCAATTGAAACGGCTATTCAAGATGGTACTTTTAATTTTGGTGCTTATTTCTAATTCAAATGGTTTGTAGCCCCATTTATTGACGAAAAAGCGTTCAAAGGCCTGATAATTTCAGGCCTTTTCTTTGCTCTAAGATTTTGACCGCGCTTACGCTACAGAACAAATTAGCTTGCGCAAATTCGTTTGTCTGCAGAAAGCGGTGTGCCGTGAAAATAAATTATCAATTATTGGCCGACTGTAGTGATCTTAATAAGCACGAAAATTTTAAAAGCACAGGCAGACCAATAAACCACATCGCAAATAAAACATATATTTATATTATTTTACATACACTTACACCAATATAAGCGGTATATGGTTATAATAAAGTATCAGCAATGGAGCTTATTATGAATCCTGAAAATATCAATTCAATTGAACCAGCAGTAGCTTTAGTTTATTTAACGGAACCATCATTTTTCTATAATTATCGCTCAACAAAATTTGAAGTAATGCCTAATTCTGAATCTGTAGATGATCAGAAAGTAACAACCGAAGTGAATATTAAAAATAAGAAACTCAATATTAACTTCAATTTTAGAATTATTTACCGTGTAGCAGTTAAGTTAGATAAAACTAATCATGAATGCAGCGCAAAGCTTTTCAAATCACCGACCAATCAAAAGTTTTTTTCAGTTGAATTGAATGAAAACAGTGATCAAATCAAAAATCTAGGCAAAGAAGGTACTGAATTATTCATTGAAGATAATATTGTGCTACCAAATAACCTTCATCTAGAAGCATTTCGTCAAGGTGTTGAGAGTGCCTTAGAAAAGGTTAGAGGATAATATTAAAATGGAAGCTGCAAAATTTATTTCTGAAATGGATGCACTTGGCGTTCTTACTCCAGAAAATATCTGCTTCAACATGGGGACAGATCAAGACACTATTGAAGAACCAGAAAAGAGTATTTTCGAACATGACAGTGTTTCTGAAATGCCCTTCTTTTCTTGTGAGGAAAGATTGGAAGGCTATGTAAAATTATGCGTGGCCACTCAATTTAAAGTGCAAGAAGATGAAACAGGTATCAGTATTCAACTACTGACGCAGAGTGATGAAAATGGGAACCCTCAAAATTTTAGAATTTATGATGATTTTGAGGAGTATTTAACAGTAAATTCCACTGATAAAAACTTTATAGCAAACAATTCAGAGCTGCCTGAATGGTTTTTACTTTATTCATTAAGTTCAGTTTTAGACTATTTTGTCGAAAATCAATAGAGAAAAGTTACAGAGCTGGCTAAGGTCAGTTCTGGCTCACGGCTTCATGCTGTAGCCTTAAAATCGCGTGTGCGATATGCAGCCCCAAAGTAGAAGTTAAACTTTACAATACTGATCTAAAAACCGCATGTGCGATGCTTAACAATAATAATGCTATAAAAAATATTTCACATTAATAAACCGCGTGTGCGATATGTGAAGTTTTACTCGTATAAAAAGGTGTGCCGAGCTTTCCAAAAACCGCGTGTGCGATGTTTAAATTAGAAAAATAGGAGTGCGACTATTACCTTTTCCAAAAACCGCGTGTGCGATGTGTAACTGGGTTAATGTACAACCATTGCGGTAAGCAATTCCAAAAACCGCGTGTGCGATGTGTAACGCTAACTAAGAGTAATCATGAAAAACGATCTATCCAAAAATCGCGTGTGCGATGTGTAACGTTGAAATTTATAACAGTTTTGGGTGTGAGCTTCCAAAAATCGCATGTGCGATGTGTAACATGACAGCAGTCGAATATGTGCAAGCTCGGATTCTAAAAATCGCATGTGCGATGTGTAACTGAAATATGGTCTAGGATTTAACTCATCTATTTCTAAAAATCGCGTGTGCGATGTGTAACATTTACGATTATCTTTTGTGATTTCCTTAAAATCTAAAAATCGCGTGTGCGATGTGTAACGGTGTTTGGCGTGGACTAAAGTTTTGTACTAATCTAAAAATCGCGTGTGCGATGTGTAACTGGTACTGGTTTCATCTTCCCGATTGTCATAATCTAAAAATCGCGTGTGCGATGTGTAACTAGAGCAATTTTAACATAAGCCTATAAATATTTTAGATTTTTCAAGATAAAAAGTAATAACCCAAATTATTTTCACAAGAATATAATTAATTGTATTCATTGAGTTTTACTTTTCTTTTAAATAATTGGGTACATGGAGTTTCTATTATATTAGTTCTAATAATGCCCCCAATTTTTAAGAGGAGGCACTATTGTTGAAAAATTATATATTTTTCAAAAATTCTGTTTCCAGATTTTTTTGATCTTTGTTCAGTTCTACACCCAAGTACTGCAAAATTTTATTTGCGGTCAATTGAATATTTTTTCTGGATTTTGTTATTTTCCCTGTAACAACGGTTCGATCTTTCCAGTCTGGATTAGATCGGCTCCAATCTACTCCGACTAAGCCATTGAGTAGTTCAGGCCATTCAGAAGGATATTTTTCAATGAGAGTTCGCCCTACTTCTGCTAATGCTGATAACGTTACAGCGTGGACAGAAATTGATTGTTCACGAAGTTCTCCAGCATTTTTCTGGCCATCCCACTCTGTCATCACTAACGCTACAGTATTCCAAAACTGAATAAGTGTTTTTAGATCAAGCATAGCTTCATCTGATGAACTTTTAAGTAGCTCTTTATTAGCTTGATAAATAGCGCTAAAGGTAAAAATATTGTCAGATTGAGGCGGTAAATTGGTACGCTCAAAATCAGTATGATTTTTAAATACAGGAATTTGCTCAATAAGTGCTTTCGAAAAGGATGTTAGATCATCTCTATGGTTATAAAGCATCTTAATTGACTGAGGTGGCTTTACTGCATTGATATTGATATCAGCAAATACCTGTTGTGAATCTGCAAGGTTTCCACATGTCAAAATTTTGACTTGGATTACTTCATCACCTAAATATTTACGTTGTTGGAGGGCCATCTGAATTCCAGCACAACGATGCTGCCCGTCTAGAAGTTGAAGTTTAGACCCCATTTTAATTTTTAGAGTCACAATATCCCGATGTAATTGATCAGGGGTCTGTTCAACATCACCTATGATTTGAGCAACTAAAGGAGGGAGTACATAGCTATCTGGATTGTCCACTAAATATTTAGCAATTTGGTTTACACGGGCCTTATTTAACGTTCGCTGCTTTCGTTCGATTACAGGCAGTGAAAAATTTTCTTGCTCGAAAAGAGTACCGACCATACTCAAAGGGATTTGAATAATATATGACATTCTTCGACCTTGAATGCCACGCAACGCTGTAAATGAATAGAAGTTTTCCATATATTCTAACCTGTTATTGATTATATAATCATATACCACAGATAAGCTAAATTAAAATTAATCCATGTTATTAATTGTTAACGATTTTTCTTTATATAAATCCTAATAGATTTTGGAATTTAATTAAAAAATATTCAAAAAATTACACAATGTTACGGCATATATTGCGGTATATGGTTATAATAAATACATATCAAATCAGCTCATATCACATTTTCTAGAAGGAATTTTTCATGCAAACAATTAATCATGTAAATATTTTAGGTTATGTTGGAAAAGCAGCTGAATTTTATAAAA
>RRZT011140418.1_pt1 | contig 36581 bp, 32 predicted proteins | sample 2165551 | NCBI WGS metagenome assembly RRZT01 (sample SAMN10456910, study PRJNA506462) | wastewater metagenome | biome: wastewater; feature: sludge; material: wastewater sludge; isolation source: wastewater sludge with Escherichia coli K12::gfp cells carrying plasmid... | place: USA: Moscow, Idaho...
CGCGACTCTTTTTAATGCGACGGCGAGCACCGAGATCTATACGGCGCAGAGGGTGCCCTGGCAGGGCTGTGGCTTGGAGAAGCAGCCGGCCTCCAGGTGGGAGACGTGGACTTTCTCCGACGAACCGTCGCGGTCCACCGCCAGGTGCAGGGCCAGACCAAGGCCACCATCGAGATCGTCCCGCCGAAGTACCGTAGCGAGCGCACCATCGCCGTCCCAGAGGCGCTGACCGACCTCCTGTCCTGGCACGTCCGCGAAGTGGGAGTCCATGGGAACGAGAGGTGGCTGTTCGCCTCCGGGTCGGATCGGCTGGACCGCAACAACGCCGGGAACCTCTGGCGCGCCACACGGAAGGCGGCAGGCCTTCCCGAGGAGTACACCCTTCACGACCTCCGCCACTTCTATGCGAGCGCCTTGATCGCGGCGGGGTGCGATGTCGTGACGGTGCAGCGCGCCTTGGGTCATCAGTCCGCCCAGATCACCCTCGGCGTCTACGCCCACCTGTGGCCGACCGCCGAGGACCGTACCCGGTCCGCAGCAGCGGACCTTATGGCGGAGGTCCTGGGCGATTCTGCGGACTCTGTGCGGACTGGCACCCCTTGACAGGCCTCTGACCAGCGTAAACGCTGCTCGCTATCGGTAGTTGGCGAACTGGACCGCGAAGTCGAAGTCCTGAGCCTTGATCAGTCGTTGAACGGTCTGAAGGTCGTCGCGCTTCTTGGAAAACACCCGCAACTCGTCGCCTTGAATCTGGGTGCGCACACCCTTGGGTCCCTCGTCACGGACGAGCTTGGCGATCTTCTTGGCGTTGTCTTGCGTGATCCCCTCAGTGATGGTGGCCGTGATCTTCCACAGCTTGCCCGACAGTTTGGGCTCGCTGGCCTCAAGCGTCTTGAGGTCGATCTTGCGGCGAACCAGCATCGTCTGGAACACGTCCAAAATCGCCTTCACCCGTTCTTCACCGTTGGCCGACATCTCGAACGCGTCGCCCGACTCGCGGATCTCCGCATCGGTCCCCTTGAAGTCGTACCGATTGCGTACCTCCTTGGCAGCCATGTTCAGGGCGTTTTGGACCTCCTGAGCGTCGACCTTGCTGACGACGTCGAAAGAGCTGTCTGCCGCCACGTCACATCTCCGCGTGGTGAACCGGGTTGTACTTCAGGCCGTAGCGCGGCTCCGCCTGCAGGTCGCCGACGGCATCGCGCCACGCCAGGTAGTGCGCCGTGGTCTTGTGAGAGTCGAGGGCTGCCTGATCGTCGTAGATCTCGTGCAGGACGAACTTGGTCGGGTCGTCGATCTGCTGAATGACGTTGAATGCCTTGCACCCGGGCTCTTTGATGGACTCCAACGCGTTCGCCGTCGAGGCCTGCGCAAAGGGCTCAACGCCCTCGGGTGTGACGTGAATGAACGCCAACATGACCAGCATCGTGACTTCCTCTCAGTCGGTATTTCGTCACTATGGCACACGCCGGAGCCGCGCCAGGACGACCCGACAAACCGGCGATCGTCACAGCCTGGGCGTGACGCCGAGCAGCGAGCCCCCGGCGATGGCCACGAAGCTGACCAGGAGGCATCCACAGATCAAGGCCGTATCGGTGCGTGTCCATGGCGCCGGTTCTGCCCATGTGCGTACCACCCCTGTACGCGACGGGCGGGAGTATCCGCGTGCCTCCATGGCCACGGCGCTGTCTGCGGCGTCACGCAAGGCCATGGACAGCAACCCCAGCGCCTGGCCCGCGGCGGCGCGAACCGCCGAGACGGGCGAGCGCGTCGGACCCAGGCCGCGGACACGACGCATGGCACCCAGCTCGTCCCACTCGGAGCCCAGCCGCTCGAATCGCTGCAAGGCGGCGACCATGGCGACCACCGGTCGACCGGGCAGGCGCAGGCGCTGACCCAGGTGATCCCCCAACGCGGCCGGGTCGATGAACGAAGCGAAGACAACCCCGGGGACCACGAAGAAGCCGATCCGCAACGCAGCGAAGGCAGCGACAGGCAGCGAGTGCGGTTCGGCGAGTAGCCAGTTCGACCACCCCACCGAGATGATCGCCAGCGCCGGAGCGATCATTCGTCTCCATGGGAAGCCGCCGGGGCCCACGCAGAGGGGGGTGGCAACCGCCACCAGGAGCCCGGCCACAGCGAGGGCGCCCGCGTGCGAGGCGGCCAGGCCGCCGACCATCAAGATGAACGAGCCGCCCAGGAGCGACAAGGGGCCCGCGCGTCGCAGCAACCCGATCATGCGACCACGCTGCCCGCGTGCATGCCCGTGTGCCGGTCGGCCAACCGATCCAGCCGGGCATCGTGGGTCGCCGCCACGACGGCAACCCCGTTCGCTGCGGCGGCGCGAACCACGCCCGCCACGGCGGCCCACGTGTGACGGTCCTGCCCAACGGTGGGTTCGTCCACCACCAGCACGTCGGGGGCGTGAGCGAGGGCGGTGGCGAGAGCGACCCGGCGCGCCTCGCCGCCGGAGACTCGCAGGGGGTGAACGTCGGCCAGATGGGCGATTGCGAGGTGGTCGAGGAGCCCATCGCATCGGAGGGTCACGTCGCGACCCAGCAGTCGAGCCGTGACCTCCAGCGACTCGCGGACGCTCTGTCCGACCGCAGTGACGCTGGGGCGTTGTGGGACCCAGCCGACACGCTCGGCGATCTCCCGGCTCGACCACGACGATGGGGACGTCGAGGCAGAGCGGGCCAGGGAAGGAAGGGCCTCGACGCGGCCCGCGGTCGGAGGCCGCAACCCCACCATCGTTGCCAAGAGGGTGGACTTGCCCGCGCCGCTCACGCCCCCGATCGTGTGCAGGCGGCCCGCCTTCACGTCCAGCGAAACGTTGCGGACCGCCGTCGTCGGCGGGGGCTTCGTGGCCAAGGCCCGCAGCCCGCCGCGCGGGCGGTACTGAACGATCAGGTCTGTGGCCTCCAGCAGTGCGGCACCCGGATTCTTGCTCACCCACGGCGCGCACACTTCGCCGGGCAGTCCGATCGGCTCCGGGTCGTCGGCACCCGGTACCCACACGCCCGCTGCGAGGAGCTCCGCGCGGTGCGTCCGCAGCACGGTGTCGACGGGGCCGTCGGCGACGATGCGGCCCTCGGACAAGACGATGAGCCGATCGACCACGTCCATCCAGTCGTCCACACGATGATCGACGGTGATCAGTGTGGTCGCCCGGTCGGCGACGGCGCCCCTCACCGCGGCGTGAACCTGGGACGCGGAGGCGGTGTCGAGCATGGATGTCGGCTCGTCGAGGAGCAGCAGACCCGATGGGGGAGCGAGCACACCGGCCAGGCCCATCCGCTGCGTCTGCCCGCCAGACAAGGCGTGACTGGAACGGTCAACGTTCACATCCAGACCCACCGCGAGGAGCGCCTTGTCGACGCGAGGCCAGATCTCCGTGCGTGGTAGCGCGCGATTCTCCAATCCGAACGCGACATCGCGACCCACGGTGGAGGCCACGATCCCGGCCTGCGGGTCCTGCAAGAGCAGCCCGCAGTCTCCACTGAGGGGCGTCGAGCCCCCGAGGAGCACCTCGCCGGTGAGTGTCCCGTCCTCGGCCGCCTCGAGTACCCCAGCGAGCGCTCGCAACAGGGTCGACTTGCCCCCACCGCTGGGGCCCGTCACCAGGACCCGCTCGCCGGGCTCGACGAACAGGTCGATGTCGTCCAGCACGGGGGAGCGGCAGCCCAGGGGGGTCCAGCTCAGGCCTCGAACTCGGACATCGACCGGCCCGTTCACCGGTCGCCGGTTCGCCGCAACGTCTCCTCCGCACCAGGCGGGAACGCGGCCAGCGCCCCGGCTCGCGCCAACGCTCTGACCAGCGCGTACGAGCCGATGCCTGCGATCGTGAGTCCTGACACCACGGAGAACGACAAGACCGCCAGTTTCCAGCCCCACGAATACTCGGCGGCGTAGGACCACCACTCATAGCCGACGATCTCCAGGGTCGCTGAGGCAGCACCGGCCATCATGGCGGTGACGAGGCCAAATCTTCGCCACCGGACGAGCGCGAACACGAGTTCCACTCCGAGGCCCTGAACGAGTGCAGAGATCAGCACGCCGGGTCCCCAGGGGTTTCCGAGCAGGTATTCCAGCAAGGCCGCGACGAGTTCGACGAACACGGCGGCACCCGGGCGACGAATGATGAGGCCTCCCGCTACGGCTGGCAGCAGCCACACGCCGAGTGCCAGGGATGCCGCGGGTGGAAACCCCGCCGTCAGCAGGGTCCAGGGTGCGTTGAACAGGTAATCCCAGGAGATGAAGACGACGCCCATCGCTATGCCGAACACCGCCGCGACAACGAAGTCGACGCCCCGCCAGGCCCCAGGCCCGCCGCGCGCCAGACTCACGTCGCGGGCAGGTGATTGTGTGGCCATGACGACTCCTTCCACCGGTACGAACCGGGTCAAGTTCAAGGGTCTGCGATGACTCGCACTCTCAGCGCTGTGCGCTCCCCTGTCGATCGGTTTCACCCTACAGTGCGGTGCCGAGTCGGTCGATCAGCACCCGGCCCCGTAGCATCGGGGCGGTGGACAGTGTGGAGATAGTTGCCCTGCGGCATGCCCTGCGTGCCACGCCGGTGCGCGTCGCGATCGTCGTCGTTCTGGTGTTGGTGGCGGGGACGATGTGCTTCGGCATACCGGGCGTCACCCAGATCCCGCCGTATCGGATCGATCTCGACGTGTACCGGTTGGGCGGGCAGGTCTGGCTGCAGGGCGGCGACCTTTACGGGCAGATGCCCGACACGCAAGCGGGCGTCGGGCTGCCGTTCACGTACCCGCCCATCGCCGCGGTTCTGTTTGCGCCACTGGCGTGGATGCCGCTGCCCGCCGCGGCGATCCTCGTCGGGCTGACCTCGGTCGTGTCGATGTTCGTCGTGATGTGGCTGGTGACCCGTGACCTGTCTGACCTGAGCGGACCGGACCTGTGTTGGTTCACCGCGGCGGCAACGACCTTGATGCTGCTGCTCAACCCGGTGACGTCCACCTTCAGCTTCGGCCAGATCAACTTGTACCTCATGCTCTTGGTCGTCGTGGACGTGACCGTCGGGCGCGGCCGCTGGTGGGGCGGCGCGTTGACGGGGCTGGCAGCCGCCATCAAGCTCACTCCCGCTGTCTTCTTCCTCTACTTCCTGTTGCGCAAGGACGTTCGCGCCTTGGTGGTCGGCGGGGTCTCCTTCCTCGCCGCGCACGCCCTCGGCTTTCTCCTCGCCTGGGATGACTCCGTCCAGTACTGGACCACAACGCTGCGAGACCCGTCACGGATCGGGGGGCTGGCGTACACCGCCAACCAGTCCATCAATGGATTCCTGCACCGCTTCGGCATGGCGGATTCGACCGCTCAAGTGCTGTGGATGGTACTGGTCGTGGGTCTGGTCGCCTTCGCGGCCGTGCTGATGGTCAGGCTCATACGGCGGGGGGAGCAGGTAGCCGCAGTGGTGGTTGTCGCGCTAGCCGGTCTGTTCGCCTCTCCGGTCTCATGGCTGCATCACTGGGTGTGGATCGCTCCGGCGCTCGTCGTGTGCTTCTGGTGGGCGTTGCGCGGTCCCGAGGTGCTAGGTCGCGGTCTCCACATATATCTGTGGGTGATGGCGGGGATCGGGTACGTGTTGTTCGTCGCCTCTCCGAACTGGTGGCTGCCGCACGAGGAAAACCGTGAACTCGGCTGGACCTGGTACATGCACATCATTGGCAACTACCCCCTCTGGTGGAGCCTCGCGTTGATGGCGGGGATGTGGTGGTTCACGCGACGCACGCCCGTCGTCGCCAGAGCTACGGACGAATCACCTGTGGTCGGCTAGCGATCCATGGCCGCGTCGTGACCGCGTCGGTGTAGTGTGTGCCACACCATTTGCTCATTAGGAGACTAAGGTGGCCGACATTATTGCTCCGTCACAGCGACCGCTGTCGCGGGCGCAGCGGCTGGATCGACTGCCGTTCTCGCGCATGCACGCGAAGCTCCTCGTCGGCTCCGGTGTCGGCTGGGCTCTCGACGCCATGGACGTGGGTTTGATTTCGTTCGTGATGGCCGCACTGGGGGCTCAGTGGGGTCTCGGAGCCACGACGTTGTCGATCATCGGATCGATCGGCTTTTTGGGGATGGCCATCGGTGCGTCCGTGGCCGGTCTGCTGGCAGATCGGATCGGGCGGCGACAGGTCTTCGCTCTCACCCTGCTTGTCTACGGCGTCGCAACCGGCGCCTCAGCCCTCGTCGCCGGCGTCGGCGCGCTGATCGCCCTGCGGTTCGTCGTCGGTCTAGGCCTTGGTGGCGAGCTTCCCGTCGCGTCGACGCTCGTCTCGGAGTACGCCCCCCGGTCGATCAGAGGGCGGATGGTCGTGGCCCTGGAGGCCTTCTGGGCCGTCGGGTGGCTGGCGGCAGCGCTGATCGGCTACTTCGTGATCCCCCTCAGCGACAACGGATGGCGCTGGGCCTTGGCCGCGGGGCTCCTTCCGACCGTGTACGCGGTGTACGTGCGGATGCGCATTCCCGAATCCGTTCGGTTCCTGGAGTCGCACGGTCGCGAGGCCGAGGCGGAAGCGTCCGTGCGACGATTCGAAGAGTCGGCGGGTGTGTCTGCGCCGGACGAGTCAGCAGCGAAGGCTGCCCCGGCCACGACCCAGCCCGTGGCCGGCCCAGATCAGCGTGTCTCGATCTGGGGAGCGAGTATGCGGGTGCGGACTGCGGCGCTGTGGGCCATCTGGTTCTGCATCAACCTGGCGTACTACGGCGCCTTCATCTGGCTTCCATCGCTGCTCGTCGCTCGGGGATTCCCCCTCGCGAAGTCCTTCGAGTTCACCGTGTACATCACGCTCGCGCAACTGCCCGGGTACCTACTGGCGGCCTTCCTCATCGAAGTCTGGGGGCGGCGCCCGACGTTGGTCACCTTCCTGGCCGGGTCTGCCGTCGCTGCAATCTTGTTCGGATTCGCGACAACGCCCTGGCAGGTCATCGCTGCGGGCTGCCTGCTGTCGGCGTTCAACCTCGGCGCCTGGGGAGCCCTGTACGCCATTGGTCCGGAGCTGTATCCGACGTCGATCCGCGCCCGCGGAACCGGTGCCGCGGCCAGCTTCGGTCGTCTGGCGTCTATCGCCGCACCCCTAATCGTGCCGCCGCTGATCGCCGTTGGGGGAGAGGTTTTGATCTTCGCAGTGTTCGGCGTCGCGTTCGCTGTGGCGGCGCTTTCGGCCTTGCTGCTGCCCGAACTGAAGGCTGTAGCCCTGGACTCATGAGAAGGCTGTAAAGCCTGCGGATGAGCGAGTTTGAATCGACAGTGTCGACCGAGTGCCTATGGTACGTTCTTGCCACGCATGGGATGCGTGAGAGCGATGAGGCTTGTCCCGGAGGGAGGTTGGCATGACCTGGGTCCAGGTATTGGCGGTATTTGGCCAGGCTCATTCCTTCATCCTGAAGAGCGGCACTCGCCCGAACGCGAGACTTGGTGTCGGCTTGGATGCGCCGCTCTCAACGGACTGCCCATGATGCAGGTCAACCCTCGGCAAGGTCGAAGCCAGGTGCTTGACCACGCGGCTGATGGCGACGGGGCCACAGTCGTTTTTCCTAGTCATCGAAAGTGATGGGACAACATGACATTCGACATCATGCAGCAACTGTTCTGGGCAATTGCTGCGCTTGGTGGCGGCTTCTTCGGCGCCGCAATCGGAGGTAACTTCTCCTTCGTCATCACGGGTTTCACGGCGCTGATGGCCCTCGGTGGCGCAGCCGCTGCCGGTGACGACCCCGGGGTGGCCTCAACGATGATCGGCTACCTCTCCTTCGGTCCGTTCATTGGCCCGCATGTGGCCTTCGGTGGCGCAGCCGCGGCTGCCGCGTACGCCGCCAAGCGGGGTTACACGGAGTCCGGCAAGGACATCGTGTTGCCGTTGGCTCGCCTTGGGAAGCCTGACGTGCTTCTCGTCGGTGCCATGTTCGGCATCGGCGGCCACATCCTGCAGCAGTGCTTCGCCTTCATGCCTTGGTGGGGCACGCACACCGACTCCGTGGCACTTACCGTTCTGCTGTCGAACATGCTCGCGCGTGTTCTGTTCGGCAAGAACGCGCAAGATCCTGAGCACGGTGGCAGCCTCATCAACGCGGAGAAGATGGTCGACGGCCTGAAGCCGCGCGAGGGCGCCGCATGGCTGCGCTTCATGGAGACCCCCAGCCAGCTGCTGGCCTTGGGTCTGTTCACCGGTCTCGCCGCCGCTGGCGGATCGTTGTACCTCGCCTACAACATGCCGGGTATCGGACTGTCTGCCTCGGCGTTCCCGTGGGCAATCTCGGCCGTCACGATCTTCTTCTTGAACATTGGCTACAACATCCCTGTCAGCCACCACATGACGATCCTCGGTGGCCTGGGCGCGATCGTGTTCTTCCCGCTGCTCATGGGTGTGCCGATCTACGGCTTCGACGGCAACGGTGCCAAGGCTGCGTTCCCCGCCGTTCAGTTGTTCGACGGTGACGGCAAGATGGTTGGGGCGGCAATCGGCGCTCTCATCATTGGTGGTCTTTGGGGTGTCATCGGCGCGTTCTTCGGTGAATGGGCCGCTCGCATCTTCTACAACCGTGGCACGACCCACATCGATCCTCCGGCCATCTCCATCTGGGCTGGCACGACGCTGATCTGGATTGTCGCCATGGTCGTTCAGATGGCGGCGGGCATTAGTTAGTAGGTACGCAACGACGCACTCCTCACCGACGCAAAGAAGGGTCTATTCAGCCATGCCGGAAACCGACGTCCTACAGTTCCCCACGGAGTTCTACGACGCCTACATCTTCGACATGGACGGCACCATCTACCTCGGTGACGGGCTCCTGCCCGGCGCAGCTCGGATGATCAACGAGTTGCGTCGGCGGGAGATCCCCGTGAGGTACTTGTCCAACAATCCGACCAAAGACCCCGAGATGTACGTGAAGAAGCTCCAAAAGCTGGGGCTCCCCACACCCATCGAGGACATCTCCAACACGGTCGTGACGACGACGAACTGGCTCTTGCAGCATCACCCGGATGCCGTGGTGTTCGCGATCAGCGAGGAACCGCTCAAGCGCGCCCTCCGCAACGCGGGCTTCGTGTTGTCCGAGGATCCCGAAGAGATCGACATCGTCATCGCGAGTTACGACCGGACCTTCGAGTACCGCAAGCTCCAGATCGCCTTCGATGCCATCTGGTACTACAAGCGTGCCTTCTTGATTCAGACCAACCCCGACCGCTTCTGCCCATTCCCGGGCGGGCGCGGCGAGCCCGACTGCGCCAGCATCGTGGCCGCCATTGAGGCGTGCACGCAGGCGCAATGCCAGGTCAACCTGGGCAAGCCTGACCCGATCATGCTGGAGACGATCATGGCGAGCCTTCCGGGCGCCCGGGTCGAGCACTCCATCATGGTGGGTGATCGGTTGCAGACGGACATGCAGATGGCGATCGACGCGGACATGGTGTCGGGCCTCGTGCTGACCGGAGAGGCGACAGCAGACGATGTCGTCGAGCGGTCCGCTGAGCAGCGCCCCACCTTCGTCATGGATCGTGTGGATCGACTCATCCCCCAGTGGGCCTGGGACGAACTGGGCTGGACGGTCAACGACGACTAGGCCTAGGAAGTAGGCACCGCGAGGCGTACCCACCGATGCGCGAACTCACCATGAGGGCGTGGATCGTCGGGCGCGCAGTGAGCAAGGTCGGTGGGCTTGGCCGGAGGTCTCCGGTCAAGCCCACTCGCACGTTTTCCAGCAACAACAGCCGACACGATCAATGAAGGATCGCCGATGTCAGATCTCATCGAACGGGCGCTGAAAAGCGCGAACGAAACCAAGCAGGTCATCAATGAGGCGGGTGCGCTGGATCAGGCGGCGACCGCGTTCACCGCAGCCTTCCCCGGCCAGACGGCCATCGTGATCGGCGATGACCGGACGATGGATGTCGCGGGCAACAAGGTCGTGGCCGTCCTCGCCGCCGCCGGGGTGCCGACGGTGGACCCGTGGGTGTTTCCTGGAGAACCCGAGCTGTACGCAAAGTACGAGAACGTCGAGATGCTTCGCGATCTTCTCGCTCCCCACGACGCGATTCCGATCGCGGTCGGCGGCGGGTCGCTCAACGACATCGTCAAGCGTGCCGCCAGCGAACTGGATCGGGCCTACATGGTGGTCGCCACGGCTGCGTCGATGGACGGCTACACGGCGTTCGGTGCGTCGATCGCCAAGAACGGGTACAAGAACACGCTGAACTGCCCGGCCCCCGTGGTGGCCCTGGCCGACACCGACGTCTTGGCGTCCGCGCCCTCGGTCATGACTGCTTCCGGCTACGGCGACCTCATCGGGAAGGTCCCGGCCGGTGCCGACTGGATGCTGGCGGACGCCCTGGGGATCGAGGCCATCGACAACGATGTGTGGGGCCTCGTGCAGGGCCCGCTGCGCAAGTCGTTGGCGCGCCCAGAGGCCCTGGCTGCCGGGGATGCGGGTGCCATCAAGGAACTCGCCGAGGGTTTGCTCATGTCTGGCCTGGCGATGCAGGCGCATCAGTCCTCTCGCCCGGCCTCGGGGGCGGAACATCAGTTCAGCCACCTGTGGGAGATGGAGGGCCATGGCACGGACGTCAAGCCCCGCCGGCTCTCACACGGCTTCAAGGTGGCCCTCGGCACGGTGTCCATCGCGGCCCTGTTCGAAATCCTGCTGGCCACCGACCTTTCCCAGCTCGACGTGGATGCCGCCGTCAAGGCGTGGCCGTCACGCGACGCGATGGAGGCCAAGATTCGGCGGTACCACAGCCATCCACAGGTGCTGCCAGCTGCAATTGAGCAGTCGATGGCGAAGTACGTCGAGCCGACAGACTTGGAAGCTCGACTCGTCAAGCTGGCCGAACTGTGGCCAACCCTGCGCCCGCGACTGTCCGCGCAACTGCTGGAGGCAAAGCAACTGCAGGCACTCCTGCGGGCTGCGGGTGCCCCGGCGCATCCCGACGACATTTCGTTGGGCTGGTCGGAGTTCAAGGACACCTACGTGCGGGCGCAAATGATCCGCAAGCGCTACACGGTTCTCGACGTCGCCCTCGAGGCGAATCTGCTCGACGGAATCGTCGATCAACTGTTTGCTCCCGACGGATTCTGGGGCCAGCAGCATTCCTGAACAACCAGGGTGTGCCGCTGATGGTCTTTTCGGTGGCACACCCGCTCGCACGACCGTGGCACGAGCGGACTGTTTCCCCACGGGGTTCGCGGACTGTCTCGTGCCACTAGTGTTTGAGATAGAGCACCTTTACCGACTCGGCGCAGAGTTGATACATGAAAGGCACTTATGAACACACCACTGAAATGGTCCGAGCAGGATGCCCAAGCTGTCGACGTCGCTCGGGTCTTGGCTGCCGACGCCGTCGATAAGGTGGGCAACGGTCACCCCGGTACGGCGATCTCGCTGGCCCCTGCCGCGTACTTGCTCTACCAGAAGGTCATGAAGGGTGATCCCGCCGATCCTCGTTGGATCGGGCGTGACCGCTTCGTCTTGTCTGCCGGTCACGCGTCGATCCTGCAGTACAACGAACTCTTCCTCGCCGGGTACGGCCTGGAGCTGTCGGACATCGAGTCGCTGCGGACCTGGGGTTCGCTGACTCCAGGCCACCCCGAGTTCGGGCACACGGCTGGTGTGGAGACGACGACCGGGCCGCTGGGTGCGGGCATCTCGAACATGGTCGGCATGGCGATGGCCGCCAAGCGCGAGCGTGCGCTGCTGGACCCCGACGCCCCCGCTGGCGAGAGCATCTTCGATCGGTTCATATTCGGGATCGCCGGAGACGGCTGCATGCAAGAAGGCATCGCCTCCGAGTCGGCCTCCCTGGCCGGTGCTCTCGGCCTGGGCAACATCGTCTTGATCTACGACGACAACCACATCACGATCGAGGGTGACACCAAGATCTCGTTCACCGAAGACGTCCTTGCTCGTCACGAGGCGTACGGGTGGCACACCCAGCACGTCGACTGGACACATGGCGGCACGCAGTACGCCGAAGATGTTCCCGCCTTGTACGCGGCGATCGAGGCGGCTATGGCCGTCACCGACAAGCCTTCCATCATCAAGCTGACGACTGTCATCGGTTGGCCGTTGCCGCACAAGGCCGGTAGCCACAGCGTCCACGGTTCGAAGATCGGTGCCGAAGAGACCGCAGCCCTCAAAGAGGTGCTCGGCATGGACCCGACCAAGAGCTTCGACGTTTCGCCCGTTCTCCTGGCGTACACCCGTGCGAACGCCGCCGCTCGTGCGGCCGTCGCCAAGACAGAGTGGTCGGCAAAGCACCTGGCGTGGCGCGTGAAGAATCCCGAAAGGGCGGCCCTGCTGGATCGTCTCGAAAAGGGCGAGCTGCCCGAGGGCTTCGAGAAGGCCCTTCCGGTGTTCGCGCCGGGTAAGAAGGCGACCCGTGCGGCCTCCGGTGAGGTGCTGACGGCGTTGGCCGATGTCGTCCCCGAGCTGTGGGGCGGTTCAGCGGACCTCGCGGGCTCCAACAACACGACGATGAAGGGGCAGCCGTCCTTCCTCGCCCCCGGACACAGCACCGACGAATGGCAGGGCGACTACAACGGTCGGACCATGCACTTCGGCATCCGTGAGCATGCCATGGGCGGCGTGATCAACGGCATCGCGCAGTCCGGCCTCACTCGGCCGTACGGCGGAACGTTCCTGGTGTTCTCCGACTACATGCGTCCGACGGCTCGCCTGGCCGCATTGCAGAAGCTGCCCAGCACCTTCGTGTGGACCCATGACTCCATCGGCGTGGGCGAGGACGGTCCGACACACCAGCCGATCGAGCATCTGGCAGCCTTGCGCGTCATTCCCGACTTCGACGTTGTGCGTCCGGCAGACGCCAACGAGGTGTCAGCCGCCTGGGCGCAGATCCTGCGCAACGCGCGCCCGGCCACGATCGTGCTGTCTCGGCAGGACCTGCCGATCGTCGATCGTGAGAATGGCGAGTTCGCTTCCACCGATGGCGTCGCCAAGGGCGGCTACATCCTCAAGGAGGCCAGCGCCGACCCGCAGGTGATCCTGATCGGGACGGGCTCCGAGGTGCAACTGGCCGTTGAGGCCGCCGCACGCCTCGAGGCCGAGGGCATCCCCGCACGCGTGGTGTCGATGCCGTGCGTCGAGTGGTTCAACGAGCAAGACGCCGAGTACAAGACCTCCGTGCTGCCTGGCTCGGTCGTCAAGGTGAGCGTCGAGGCCGGTGTTCCCACCGGTTGGCGCGAGATCGTCGGTGACTCGGGCCGGATCATCGGAATCGACCACTTCGGTGCGTCGGCCAACGGCGCGTTGCTGTTCGAAAAGTTCGGCATCACGACCGACGCCGTGTACGCGGCGGCCAAGGACGCCTTGGCCTGAACCGTTGAAGGGCCGTGCTGACCCCGTCAGAACGTAGCCCGAACGACAGTGGCCCCGACCGATCGGTCGGGGCCACTTCGGCGTTTGCTGCGCTCAGCGCTTCATCGCAGGGTCTTCGTGCCGGTCCAGATGCGCTCCATGTAGTCGCGCATCGAGCGGTCCGACGAGAAGTAGCCGCTGCGAGCGACGTTCAAGATGGCCGAGCGAATCCACTGCTCGGGCTCGCGGTAGGCATCCTCGACGCGCTGCTGAGCGGCCAGGTACGACTGGTAGTCCGCCAGGGCCATGAATCGGTCCTCGTACAGCAGGTTCGACACCAGGGGTTCGAACGTCTCCCGGTCACCTCCCGAGAAGTGACCGGACGCGATCAGGTCCATCGTGGCCTTCAACTGCGGATCGGACTCGTAGTACTGATGCGGCTGGTAGCCCATGTTTTGCAGGTCCGCCACCTCCGGTTCGAGAAGCCCGAACAGGAAGAAGTTCTTGTCGCCGACGAGCTGACGGATCTCGACGTTCGCCCCGTCGTCGGTGCCGATCGTGAGCGCACCGTTGAGCGCGAACTTCATGTTGCCGGTGCCCGAAGCCTCCTTGCCCGCAAGAGAGATCTGTTCGGACAGATCGGCGGCAGGAATGAGGCGTTCGGCGAGTTGCACGTTGTAGTTCGCAGGGAACGCGATCTGGAGGACGCCCTTCACCAGCGGGTCGTTGTTGATCACGTTGCCCACCGAGTTGATGAGGTAGATGATCTCCTTCGCCATGCGGTAGCCCGGAGCGGCCTTCGCGCCGAAGATGACCGTCCGAGGGACGATGTCCTCCGGGGCGATCTTCCCCGTGATGATCTGCTCGTACAGCGTCACGATGTGCAAGATCTTCAGCGTCTGACGCTTGTACTCGTGCAGCCGCTTGACCATCACGTCGAGCAGGTGGTCGGTGTGCAGGTCGATGCCGTCTCGCGTCGCCAACCTGTCATGGAGCCGTTGCTTATTGTTGGCCTTCACGAGCGCGAACGCATCGCGGAAGTCTGCGTCCTCGGCGTACTGCTCCAGCTCGGCCAGGCGTTCCAGGTCTGTCACCCAGCCCGTTCCCAGCGCGTCGGTGATGAGCTGGCTCAACCCGGGGTTGGCCAGGCGAACGAAGCGCCGCGGCGTGACGCCGTTGGTGACGTTGGTGAACTTCTCGGGCCAGTACTCGCTGAAGTCGGGCAGAACCTTGTCGCGCAGGAGCTGCGAGTGCAACTCGGCGACGCCGTTGACCTTCGACCCGGCGACAGTGGCCAGATAGGCCATGCGGACAGACCGCTCGGGGTACTCGGAGATGATCGACATCTGCCGGGCACGCATCTCGTCGCCCGGGTACGCCGCACGCACCTCCGCGAGGAAGTTGTCGTTGATGCGGTAGATGATCTCCATGTGCCGCGGGAGCAGGCGACCCAGCAGCGAGGTCGGCCACACTTCGAGCGCCTCAGGCAGCAGGGTGTGACAGGTGTACGCGAAGCACCGCTGGGTGATGTCCCAGGCGTCGTCCCAATCGAACTTGCGTTCGTCGACCAGGATGCGCATCAACTCGGGCACCGCGATGACCGGGTGCGTGTCGTTGAGCTGGAAGATGATCCGGTCCGGCAGCGTGTGCAGGTCGCAGTCCGGTTCGAGTACCTCATCGATGAAATCGCGGATCGAGCACGCGACGAAGAAGTACTGCTGCTGAAGGCGAAGCTCCTTGCCCTGGGGAGTGGAGTCTTCGGGGTACAAAACCTTGGTGATGTTCTCGGCGAACGTCTGTGCACGAACTGCCTCGGCGTAATCGCCCGAGTTGAAAATGCCCAGGTCGAAGGCCTTGGTGGCCTCGGCGCTCCACAGGCGCAAGGTGTTGACGCGGCCGTTCTGGTACCCGGGAACCATGTAGTTGTAGGGAATACCCAAAACGTTCCACTCGGGAATCCAGCGGGTCCGCTGGACCCCGTCGGTGTCGACGTAGTTCTCGGTGTGTCCGCCGAAGTTCACCTGCACCGACGCTTCGGGGTGCGGGAACTCCCAGGGTCCGCCCATCGTGAGCCATGTGTCAGGCTGTTCGACCTGCCGACCGTCGACGAATGTCTGGCGGAAGATCCCGTACTCGTAACGAATGCCGTAGCCGATGCACGGGACGCTCATGGTGGCCAGCGAGTCCACGAAGCACGCGGCCAGGCGCCCCAGACCGCCGTTGCCCAGACCCGGCTCGATCTCCTGAGCCCGCAACGTGGCGATGTCGAGGCCGCACGATGCCAGGGCCTGCTCGGCGATCTCTTCCAGATCGGTGGCCAACAAGGCGTTTCCGAGCTGGCGACCCAGCAGGTATTCGGCAGACAGGTAGCCAACGGTCTTGGCCTTCGTCTCCCGTTGCTTGCGCGTGGTCTCCAGCCAGCGCGCCATCAGGTAATGGCGCACCGTGCGAGCCAACGCGAGGTACTGGTCATTGACGGTCGAGCGGGAGAGAGCGACACCTTGGCCTGTGTTGAGTGCCCCCAGGAACTCACGCACGAACCCGTCAACGGAGTGCGGCGGTTGGGTCACCGGTGCGAGGGCCAACGGATGCGTCACGGGCAGCGGTGGCCCGATCTGCGTGGTCCCCGTGTTCTGCTCCGGCTCACCGGCAGGGATGTCCTCGTTGCCCGCGACGGCGGGCGCATGTGTGTCGGTCACGGAGGCAGGCTAGCCACTCATCGCAACGAACAGGTAACGCACCGAGCAGCGGACACATTGCGGCCCGGCAGACTAAGGAGTAACCGCGATCTTGACGCCGGTGCGCTGTGTCAGCGCCGCATAGGCCCCGTGCAGATCGCTGAGTGGGAACTGGTGGCTGACGATCGGCTCAGAGTCGATCAGCCCGCTCTCCAGGACCGCGATGGCGCGGCGGACGTCTCGACGGCGCGCATTCGAGCCGCCTGTCACCTGTAATTCCTTGTAGTGGACCAGGTTTGGATCCATGACGGCCGTCGATCCCTTCGGGAAGCCGGCGAAGTAGTTGGCCCGCCCACCGATCCCGGCGACCTCCAGTGCCGTGTTCGCGAGTTCCAGACCGCCGAAGCAGACGACCACCACGTCGGCGCCCGCGCCGTCTGTCGCGCCCTTGACGAACGTCGCCAGGTCCGTCGCCGTGGGATCGACGGTGTGGGTGGCCCCACACGCCAGTGCTGTCTCGCGGCGGGCGGCCGACCGGTTGCTGACGATCACCTGGCTCGCCCCAGCGAGTCGGGCGCAGAGTTGCGTGTGGAGCAGTCCGATGGGACCCGCACCGAGGATCACGACGGTGTCGCCGGGTCCGGCGTTGTATTGGTCGAAGCCGTTGAGACAGCACGAAATGGGCTCCGATAAGGCCAAGGCCGTCGCTGGAATCTCAGTGTTCGTCGTCATGAGGTTCCCCTTGGCGACGACGGCGGCCGGAACCAACATGTACTCGGCCAGCCCACCGTCGATGCCGTACCCGAACAGGGCGAGGTTCTCGCACAGGTGCTCGCGGCCGTTGAGACAGGCCCGGCACCGGTTGCAGGACACGACAATCGACACTGTCGCCTGCTGGCCCACCGCGTAGCCGCTCACCTCATCGCCGACCACCGCGATTCGTCCCGCGATCTCGTGCCCCGGCGTCACACCCGGACGGACGCCCGCCGTCTTCGAACCGTCGAGGATCCGGATGTCGGTTCCACACAGGGTTGTCGCCTCGATCTTCAGCAGAACGTCACCGGGACCGACGTGTGGGATTTCACGCGTTACCAGTTCGAGGTTATTGGGCTCGTGCAGCACTGCGCTCAGCATGTGTGCAGTGTAGGCCCGCGGCCCCCGCCACGAGCCGGTCCGCGTCGGGACGCTGCCGCCAGTCGCCTCGCAGGGGGGAAGTCCACCTTTCGCAGGGGTGCGTCGGGACGCAGCGCCGTACGCTGGAGGCATGGACGCGCTTCGTCACCTGTCACGCAAGTTCCGCCCCAACACCGACGCAACGGTGATTCTTGAGTTGGATCTGGACCTCGGCGTCACCACTCAGCCGCCCGCGAACGTGGCCGCAGCGGTGCGTGCGATGAATGTTCCGGCGATGCGTTCGCTTTTGGCCGGCCTGCGGCGGGGAGCGGCGGATCCCGGCGTGGCAGGGCTCATCATTCACGTGGGTACGTGCCCGTTCACGCCGACGCAACTCGACGAACTCGCCGCTGCGGTGGAGGATTTCCGGCGCAGCAAACCGGTCATTGCCTACACCGAGTCCTTCGGTGAACTTGGTAACTCGACTCTGGCGTACCGGTTCGCGACGTCTGCCGACAGCATCTGGGTACAGCCCTCAGGGGAGGTCGGGCTCCCAGGGGTCGCGCTCAGCGTGAGTCTGTGGCGTGGCACGCTCGACAAAGTCGGGGTCGAACCGCAGTTCGGGCAGCGCCACGAGTACAAGACAGCGGCCGACCGGTTCATGGCTCACGAGGTCACCGACGCGAACCGAGAGATGCTGCAACGGATCGCGGACTCGATCGTCGAAGACACCGTCGAGATTGTGGCTGCTCGGCGTGGGCTGAGTGCGGAGGACGTCCGCGCTCTCGTCGACGGACCCCCGGTCAGTGCTCACGACGCGATGGAGCGAGGCCTGATCGACTATGTGGGATACCGCGACGAGGTGTACGACGCTGCGCGCGAACAGTGGGGGTCGGACGCCGAGTTGCGTTACGTGCACCGGGTGCGGCCGACGAGTTCGTCGCCCATGCGCTGCCTGACCGATCGCAAGCGTCCGGCCGTGGCCGTGGTGGGTGTCCACGGTCCCATCGTCGCCGGGCGTCCGCGTCAAGGGCTGGGGGAGGCCCCCGCCACTTCCGAGGTCGTGGGAATGCACCTGCGTCGCGCGGTGGCAGACCCCGATGTGCGCGCGATCGTGTTGCGCGTCGACAGCCCAGGTGGCTCATACATCGCATCCGACGCGATCCGCCGTGAGGTCATCCAGGCGCGGCGCAGCGGGAAGCCCGTCATTGCGAGCATGGGTTCTGTGGCAGCTTCTGGCGGCTACTTCGTGTCCATGGCCGCAGACGAGATCGTGGCCAGCGCAACGACCCTGACCGGATCGATCGGGGTCCTCGCCGGGAAGATGGTCATCGACGGACTGACTCGTCGCATCGGGCTCGTGCGCGAAGACATCGCGTCGGGCCCATGGGCGACCATGATGAGCGCTGCGAGTGCCTTCACCCCCGAACAATGGGACGCGCTGAACCAACGTCTGGACGAGATCTATGACGACTTCACTGCCAAGGCGGCGACCGATCGGGGCATGGACGTCGAGCAGTTGCGGGCAGTCGCTCGCGGTCGCGTGTGGACCGGCCATGATGCGCTCCGGCACAACTTGATCGATCAGTTGGGCGGAGCAGAACTGGCCATCCAACGCGCCTGCGCCCTGGCGGGACTCGACCGGGGAAAGACCTCCGTACAAAACTCGCCTCGAATGCAGTTGTGGGATCGGATTCGGCCCGCGGAATCCAGCGAGTCGGCAAATGCGCCCGGTGCGAACGCCGCCACGGTTCGTGACCTCCTGTCGGGTGGGCCCGACTCCATTGTCGAGGCCGTCGCCAGCGCTGCCGGGTGGGCTCCTGCCGGGGTGCTGACCGTGCCGTGGAACATCGCCATCCGCTAACCCCTGGCCGTACGAGGGACGCACAATACGTTCGAATGCGACAGTTCGCCCCGTCTGTCGCGAAAAGGTGCGTCCTCGAATTACCGCTGTGTAAAGGTCTGGTCACGATCCCAGCGAAGTGCGTGCCTTTGAGCGGGTTGTGGACGACAGAATGTGGCATCCATTTGGCGCACCGCGCCACGAGTCGGGGTCGAAGCAGGCGCCGACAACGACAGGAGGTCATATGCGAGTCCGCTCACGCTCTGTTGCGGCGCTGGCTTTGGCATCGTCCATCGCCTTACTGGCCGCTGCTTGCTCTGGCCAGACCAATTCAACGGACGGCCAAGAGGGGGGCGAGATTACTGCGCGTGGCTGCACGCCCGAAAACCCGCTGATCCCCACGAACACGAACGAATCCTGCGGCGGGAACGTGCTGGACGCCGTAACCGCGAAACTCGTGCGTTACGACACCGAGACGACTGAGCCAAAAAATGACATCGCCGAGTCGATCGAGACCGACGACAACAAGACCTTCACCGTGAAGATCAAGGAGGGCTACAAGTTCTCCGACGGCACGGAGGTCAAGGCCCACAACTTCGTCGATGCTTGGAACTGGGGCGCTCACGCACCCAATGGGCAACTCAACGGCTACTTCTTCGAGCCGATCCAGGGCTATGCAGACCTCCAGTGCCCGGCCGAGGCCGAGACGTGCACGAAGACTGCAGCCGACAAGATGAGTGGTCTCAAGGTCGTCGATGACCACACCTTCACGATCACGACAACCACGGCCGTCTCGAACCTGCCCGTGCGGCTCGGCTACACGGCCTTCGCCCCGCAGCCCGACGCTTTCCTCAAGGCGTCCGACAAGACCGAGTACGGCAAGATGCCCATCGGAGCGGGCCCGTTCAAGGTGACATCGAACACCGCGACCGAGATCGTTCTGGAGAAGAACTCCGAGTACTCGGGTGACAACAAGCCGCACGTCGACAAGGTGACGTTCAAGATCTACAACGATCTCAGCGCCGCCTACAACGATGTCGTCGCCAACAACCTGGACCTCACCGATGTGATCCCTGCGGATCAGTTGGTCGACGAGGCCTGGAAGGGCGCGCTCGGAGACCGCCACGGCTCGCGAGAGACCGGCATCATTCAGACGTTGACCTTCTCTCCCGCTGACGAGCAGTTGGCCAATGTGGATGTGCGCCGAGCCCTGTCGATGGGGCTTGATCGCGAACTCATCACCCAACAGATCTTCAACGGTGCCCGGACTCCGGCCACCGGTTGGGTATCTCCGGTCGTTGACGGGTACAAGGGCGATGCCTGCGGCGACAACTGCACCTTCGACAAGGACGCAGCCAAGAAGCTCTTCGACTCGGCGGGCGGCTACGACGGAACCCTGCTTCTGTCCGTGAACGGTGACGGCGGGCACAAGGAGTGGGCCGAAGCGGTCTGTAATCAGTGGAAGTCCAACCTCGGAGTCGACTGCAAGGTGAACACCACGCCCGACTTCAAGACACTGCGCACCCAGATCAACAAGCGCGAGTTGAAGGGCGTTTTCCGCTCCGGGTGGCAGATGGACTACCCGTCCATCGAGAATTTCCTGACACCGCTCTACGCGACGGGCGCCTCGTCCAATGACGGTGACTACTCCAGCAAGGCGTTCGACGCCAAGCTGAAGGAGGCAGCTGAGGCATCCACCCTTGACGATGCCAACAAGCTGTATCAGGAGGCCGAGCGCATTCTGGCCGAGGGCATGCCGGCCATCCCGCAGTGGTACCAAGACAGCCAGTACGGCTTCTCGGACAAGGTGACGGACGTCAAGATGACGGCGTTCAGCACCTGGGACCTGAGCGCGGTCCAGGTCAAGTAGTTCCCGACGCAAACGGTGTTCGGCCCGCCACAGCCTGGCGGGCCGAACACCAACTCGTATCGGATCGGCTACGAGGCCGGGAAGGATTTGGTCGTGGGCAAGTACATCGTCCGGCGCCTGCTGCAGATGGTCCCTGTGCTGCTGGGAACGACTTTCATCATCTTCATGATGGTGTTCGTCCTGCCAGGTTCGCCGTTGGACGGCAAATGCGGGCAGCGCCCCTGTCCACCTGCGTTCGTGCACAAGTTCGAGCAGGAGTTCAACCTCGACAAGCCGGTTCTGGTGCGCTACTTCTTGTACCTGGGTGACCTCTTGCGCGGAGACCTCGGCACGAACTACTACGGCAATTCCGTGTCCGACGAGTTGGCGCTTCGCCTTCCCACAACCCTCAAGCTGGCCCTGATCGCGGTCGTGTTCATCATCATCGTCGGGATCTCGGCGGGAGTGGTCGCCGGGCTGCGCAAGGGCAAGATCGCCGATCACGTGATCACCGTGTCCACTCTCATCTTGATCTCGATGCCGGTGTTCGTCCTCGGCGGTCTGGCGCAGCTGATCTTCGGCCTGAAACTGGGATGGTTCCCCGTCACGGCCACCGACGGGACCATCCCTCAGCTCATCCTGCCGGGCATGGTGCTCGCTGCTTTGTATATCGCGTACGTCACTCGCCTGACGCGCACGAGCGTCGCCGAAAACCTCCGCGCCGACTACGTGCGCACGGCGAAGGCCAAGGGTCTCAGCCGACGTCGACAGGTCGGACTGCACGCCCTGCGCAACTCCCTGATCCCCGTCGTCACCTTCATCGGGTTGAGCTTCGGGGGCCTCATGGGGGGTGCGGTGGTCACCGAACGCATCTTCAACATCAACGGCATCGGCTTCTTCTTGTACCGGTCCATCACGCAACGAGACGGGGTGTCCGTCGTCGGCACGATCGCCGTCATCGTCGTCGTGTACCTGTTCGTGAACCTGTTGGTCGATCTCCTGTACGGAGTCCTGGACCCGAGGATCAGCCTTGAGTGACATCCCCACCGAAGAGGGCATCACCGCCCTCGATGAAGAGATCGTTGGTCAGCAGACCAGCGGCGGGGAGCCGCTGGAGGACCGCGAGGCGAGTCTGTGGAGCGACGCCTGGGACGTTCTCAAGCACAATCCGATGTTTTGGATATCGGCTGCTCTCATCATCGTCTTCATCATCATGGCGGCGTTCCCGCAGTTGTTCACGAGTCAAAATCCCAACGCGGCGGGCGCCTGCGACCTCAACAATGCGCGCAAGGGTCCGAGCCCGCAGGCCTGGTTCGGGTATGACCTGCAAGGCTGTGACGTCTATTCACTGACGATCTATGGGGCACGATCGTCCATTCTCGTGGGCGTCTTGACGACCGCCATGGCCACGATTCTGGGGGTGGGGCTCGGCTTGGTCGCCGGGTACGCCGGACGATGGGTTGACACCCTGCTCTCGCGCGTCGCGGACATCTTCTTCGCGATCCCGTTGTTGCTGGGCGGGATCATCTTCATGTACACCTTCCCGACGCCCACGGACTCCGGCCTCAGCGAAACCGCCCTGTACTTCCTCATCGTGTTCAAGGTGACGTTCGCGATGGCCATCTTGGGATGGCCCGGACTGTTCCGTCTCATGCGCTCGTCGGTCCTGCAGGTCAAACCGCAGGAGTACATCCAGGCCACGCGGGCGTTGGGTGGTTCGCCGTTGCGCATTGTTGGGCGGCACATCCTGCCGAACGCCTTTGCCCCAGCGTTGGTCGTAGCGACCATCGATCTCGGCGGGTACATCGCCACCGAGGCGACCTTGTCCTTCCTCGGGATTGGTCTCCAGCCACCCGCCGTGTCGTGGGGCATCTCCATCTCGTCGGCCTCCGCGTTGGGCTACATCATCGCGGCACCTCACATGCTGCTGTTCCCGTCCCTGTTCCTGTCGCTCACCGTGTTGGCGTTCATCATGATGGGTGAGTCGCTGCGAGACGCCCTCGATCCGAAGCTGCGGTAGGGGAGACATGAATACACCGACTCGGAGGGCGAAACGGCCCGCGCGCGAGTGGCGCGATGGCACGAAGCCGCTCCTGCAAGTGGAAGATCTGCACGTCGAGTTCCGCACCCGAGACGGGGTGGCCAAGGCCATCAACGGCGCGTCGTTCCACGTGGCCGAGGGCGAGACGTTGGCGATCCTCGGGGAATCCGGTTCAGGCAAATCCGTCACCGCTCAGGCCATCATGGGGATCATCGACACCCCTCCGGGCTACGTGACCCGGGGGCGGGTCGAGTACTACGGGACGAACCTGCTCGAGGTGTCCGAGCGCGAACGCCAAAGCGTCCGCGGGGCCCAGATCTCCATGATCTTTCAGGACTCGCTGTCGGCGCTGAACCCGGTGATGCCGGTGGGTTGGCAGATCGCTGAAATGATGCGCGTCCATTGGGGCCTGAACAAGTCTGACGCCATGGCGCGGGCAGTCACGCTCATGGAGCGTGTGCGCATTCCCGGGGCGGCTCAGCGTGTGTCGGCCTTCCCGCACCAATTCTCCGGTGGCATGCGGCAGCGGATCATGATCGCGATGGCGATTGCCCTCGACCCCGCGTTGCTGATTGCAGACGAGCCAACGACGGCCTTGGACGTCACCGTTCAGGCCCAGATCATGCGCCTGCTGCAAGAACTGCAGGCTGAACGGCAGATGGGGTTGATCCTCATCACTCACGATCTCGGCGTGGTCGCCGACGTTGCCGACCGCATCGCGGTCATGTACGCCGGACGGATCGTGGAGGCTGGCGGTATCCACGACGCGTACGCGGCTCCGGCGCACGCGTACACGCGAGGTCTGCTGGATTCGATCCCGAGGCACGACCAAAAGGGCGACAAGTTGTTCGCCATTGGCGGGTTGCCACCCAACCTGACGAGGATTCCGGCCGGCTGCGCGTTCAATCCCAGGTGTCGATTCGCAACTGCGGAGTGCCGAGTGGGTGCACCCCCGCGATTGGTGGAAGTACGTCCGCACCAGTGGAGCGCGTGCCTGCACGCGGAGGAGGTGATCGCCGATGCCCACGGGTGAGGTCATCTTGCAGGCCCGAGATCTGGTCAAGCACTACCCGATCAAGACCGGCGTCATCCGTCGCACAACCGGTCACGTCCGGGCCGTCGACGGCGTGTCCTTCGACCTCTACACCGGAGAGACGTTGGGTGTCGTGGGGGAGTCCGGCTGCGGCAAGTCCACGCTGGGACGCATGCTGATGCGATTGGAAGAGCCGACGGGGGGCACCCTTCGGTTCGGGGATGTCGACATGTATTCCCAGTCGGGTGCGGCGATGCGCCGGATGCGTCGAGACATTCAGATCGTCTTCCAGGACCCGTACACCTCCTTGGACCCTCGCAAGACCGTGGGTGACATCGTCGTCGAACCGTTTCAGATCCACTCCGACTACTTGCCTCGCGCTCAGTGGCGCCCACGGGTTCGCGAGCTTCTGGATCTCGTTGGACTCAATCCCGAGCACATCAACCGGTACCCGCACCAGTTCTCAGGCGGTCAACGCCAACGCATCGGGATCGCGCGGGGCATCGCTTTGAGCCCGAAGGTGTTGATCTGTGACGAACCCGTGTCCGCCCTGGACGTGTCGGTGCAGGCGCAGGTCGTCAACCTGTTGGAGTCGCTTCAGGACGAACTCGGACTGGCGTACGTGTTCATCGCCCATGACCTGTCGGTCGTGCGCCACATCTCCGACCGGGTGGCCGTCATGTACCTCGGCAAGATCGTCGAACTTGGTGACGAGCAGCAGATCTACGAGCGTCCCACGCATCCGTATACGCAGGCGCTGCTGTCGGCGGTGCCCGTGCCCGACCCTGCCGCCCGTGGCCAGCGTGAGCAGATCATCCTGCACGGTGACGTGCCCAGCCCCGCCAACCCTCCAGCGGGGTGCCGTTTCCACACGCGGTGCTGGAAGGCCCAAGCCGTATGCTCCACGACTGAGCCACTCTTGGAGTCCGCTCCCGACGGTGGAGGGGGCCATCACGTGGCTTGCCACTTCCCGGAGGTGATGGCCGCGCCCGCGCTGTGAGCAGGCACGCCTGGAGTGTCCCCTGCCTCGCGTAGACTGATCTTCGGGTCTTGGGGGATCCAGTCCGCTATTCGCCGCAGTCACGCGAGGTCATTTTGAGCAAGGAGCGCGAATCCGGGGGAAGTAAGCGCCTCCGCCGAATCATTGTCCTAACCGTCTGTGGGCTGATCCTGCTCGCGGGTGGTGCATATCTCGCGGGCTACTTCATGGTCGGCGACAACCTCGCGACCAACACCGTCATCGAGGGTGTCAGCGTCGGAGGCATGACTCGCGACCAGGCCATCGAGAAGTTGAAGACCGAACTCGATGGCAAGACCGATCCCGACATGACCCTGCAGATCGAGGGCACCACCCAGACCTTCAAGGCCAGCGAATGGGGGCTCACCCCCGACTACGAGGCGTCGGTCGACGCAGCCTATCCGGGGCGCAGCTTTGACCCCGTGCGCATTTGGTACGCGCTCACGGGCGGGTCCAGCTTCGAACTGCTCGCGAAGGCCGACTCCTCGACGCTTGATGGAAAGGTGAAGGAGTTCGCGAAAGAGGCGAACCAAGACGCGAAGGACGCGACCATCACCTTCAAGGACGGAAAGCCGACGGTCGTTGACGGGGAGCCGTCGATCAGCGTTGACACCAAGGCCACCGACGCGACCCTGACGGAGAGTTATCTCCAGTCGGACAAGGTGAATGCTGACGCGGCGGTCACCGAGCCCAAGGTGACGACCGACGAGGCCAAGGAGACGATGACCTCGTTCGCCGAGCCAGCCGTGTCCGGCAACATCGAGTTGACGGTTTCGGGGCGCAAGGTGACGATCACCCCCACCCAGATCGGCAACGCGGCCACCTTCACCGAAAAAGACTCCAAGCTCGTCGGATCGATCGATTACACGAAGCTGCTGAAGCAGATCCAGCCCCAGATCGACAAGGTCGGACTCGCGAAGGCTCAAGATGCCAGCTTCAGCTTCAGTAGTGGTAGGCCCGTCGTCGTCCCCTCCAAGGACGGCGTCGAGGTCACGGCTGCTTCCCTGTCTGAAGCTGTCGGGCCCGTCCTGGCGGCATCGGGAGACAAGCGGGCCGCCACGGTCAAGGTCACGGCCAAGAAGGCGAGTCTGTCCACGGAGGCTGCACAGAAGCTGGGCATCAAGGAAGTCACCGGCGAGTTCACCACGTACTTCCCCGCTCAGTCCTACCGCTTCACCAACATCGGTCTAGCGGCCAAGGGCATCAACGGCAGCCTCGTGCTCCAGGGCAAGACGTGGAGCCTCAATGACAGGCTGGGCGAACGCACGACCGCCAAGGGTTACGTTGCCGGGTCGTACATCGACGGCAGCACGTTGCGCCAGACCGTCGGTGGGGGGATTTCGCAAAGCGCCACGACGACCTACAACGCCATCTTCTTCGCTGGGCTGAAGGACGTCGAACACCACCCGCACACTTTGTACTTCTCGCGGTACCCCGTTGCTCGCGAGGCCACCGTCTCCTGGGGTTCGCTGGACTTGAAGTTCCAGAACGACACCAAGTACGGCGTGCTTCTGCAGGCCTACATCTCCAAGCTGCCAGACGGGTCCGGGTCCATCACCGTGAAGGTCTGGTCCACCAAGACCTACGACATCAAGGCCACCGACGCCGTCAAGAGCGATTACACCAACGGGACCACGCGCTATGACCAGAAGTCGGGATGCGTTGGTCAAGCGCCCACTCAGGGCTTCACCGCGACTTACCAACGCCTGTTCTATCAAGGCGGCAAGCTCGTGAAGACCGAGAACTTCAAGTGGACCTATGCTGCGGGTGACCGAGTGATCTGTGGGCCACCGCCGTCAGGCGGGGATTAGCTACCTGACTTACCTCGAGCCCACGGGGCCGAGTCGGCGATGTCCGACCTCCACGCGTTTCGGTAAGGTGCAGCAACAAGCTTTTCGAAGGAGCAATGCATGATTTGGGTCATTTCCGAGGCCTGTGTGGACGTCAAGGACTTGGCGTGTGTCGATGCCTGTCCGGTGGACTGCATCTACGAGGGCGAGCGGATGCTCTACATCCAGCCCGACGAGTGCGTGGGTTGTGGCGCCTGCGAGCCGGTTTGCCCTGTGGAAGCCATCTACTACGAGGATGACCTGCCTGCCGATCAGGAGAAGTACATCGCGATCAACGCGGAGTTCTTCAATGATCTCGGTGCCCCGGGAGGCGCCGCCAAGCTGGGCAAGCTCGACACCGATCATCCAGCCGTGGCTGCGCTGCCTCCACAAGGATGAGACTGTCTGGGCGACTGCCCGACTTTCCGTGGGCCACGCTCGCCGACGCTCGAGTTCGTGCCGAGGCGCACCCCGGCGGGCTCGTGGACTTGTCCGTGGGGACGCCCGTCGACCCGACGCCTGAGGTCGTTCGAGAGGCCCTCTCGGCAGCGACAGAAGCGCCCGGGTACCCGCAGGTGTGGGGGACCCCCGCCCTGCGGGAAGCGATCATCGGGTACCTCGTGCGTCGCTGGAACGCTCCACACCTCAGCGAACGCCGAGTCATGCCGGCCATCGGGACGAAGGAACTGGTCGGCTGGCTGCCGACCCTGCTGGGTTTGGGGCCCGCCGACACCGTTGTCATCCCTCGAACCGCCTACCCGACCTACAAGGTGGGTGCAGAACTCGTGCGTGCGCACATCGTCGCCAGCGACGATCCCGCCGAACTCGGGGGCCTGTCGCCCGCGCTGATCTGGATCAACTCCCCAGCGAATCCTCACGGCGTGACGCTGGGCAAGAAGCCCCTTCGGCGTTGGATCGAGTTCGCCCGCGAACAGAACTGCCTGCTGGCATCCGACGAGTGCTACGGCGAGTTCGGGTGGGACGCCGAGCCGGTGTCGGTCCTGGACCGCCGCGTCAGCGAGGGCGAGACGGCGGGGTTGTTGGCCGTGCATTCCTTGTCGAAGCGCTCCAACATGGCTGGCTTCCGGGCGGGCTTCGTAGCTGGCGACATCAACGTGGTCACGGAGCTGATCGCGGTCCGCAAACACCTCGGCATGATGGTGCCGAGCCCCATTCAGGCTGCGATGATCGCAGCCCTGGGCGACCAGGACCATGTGGCCGTCCAGCGCGAGCGCTATCTCCGTCGGCGCACCGTGCTGAGCGAGGCGCTGCTGGCTGCCGGGTTCCGCATCGACGACAGCGAAGGTTCGCTGTATCTGTGGGCGACTCGAGGCGAGTCGTGCAGGCGAACGGTCGACTATTTGGCCCAACGCGGCATTCTCGTCGCTCCCGGTGACTTCTACGGGGACGGCACTCACGTTCGGGTCGCCCTAACGGCGACCGATGAGCGCGTGGAGGCTGCCGCAGCCCGGCTGGCCGAGTGACCCTTGCCCTATGAGCCGATCGTGGCCACGACACCCGTAACGGCGCTGGTGTCGGTCCAACTCCCGAGCTCTAGCTCCACCGGGGCCCACGTCGATTCTTCGACCGCAACGCTGGCCACGCCGTAGCGGGCGTAGTTCGCCACGACGGTGTGTGCAACCGCCCACCCCGTCTGCGTGGAGTCGGCCGTGATGGCGACCCCGTCAGAGGTTGTCTTGGCAGTCACCGTTGAGCCGAAGATGGTCGAAACGAGCTCCACGAGCGCGGCATCGTCACCGGTCACACCGACGCGATTCAGGCAGGTCATGGCCCGCTGTGTTTGCCCGGTCAATGCGGCCGCCACGGTGCGCGCGTCGTCTTCATGCTGCGCATAGGCGTCGGGATAGGCGCTGCGCTGGACGGCTTGGGCGGCCTTCGTGATCTCCATATCCTCCCAGCCGCTGACCTTCTCCAGCGCGTCGTAGAACGCGTTCGTCGAGTACACGGGGTCCATGATCTGCTCGGCCGTCCCCCAACCCTGGGATGGGCGCTGTTGGAACAGACCCAGCGAATCCCGGTCGCCGTAATCGATGTTGTCGATCTTCGATTCCTGATACGCCGTCGCGAGCGCGATGGTGGCGGCGCGTTCGGGGAGGCCGCGTTTCACGGTGATCCCGGCGATGATCGCCGCGTAGTGCGCCTGGTCGGGTGTGAGGGTCGTCTGGTGGGACGAGGTGGATGCGACGCACTGGTCGACCGCGTTCATCTCCTGCCACCGGGACTTGACGTAGAAAAAGCCGCCCACTCCGGCGCCGATGAGGGCGATCACGACGACCAGCGACACGATGATGGCGACCGTCGACCGTCTACTGCGCGCCGCGCGCCTCGGTTTGGCCATTTCGTCGCTCCTCAGTTGGCGTGAAGAGCGTCGTTCAATGCCACGGTCCGGCCTGCGCGACCGCGAGCCTCGACCGCGCCGGTGACGGAGTTGCGGATGAACAACAGACCAGGTTGCCCACTGAGCTCGCGCGCCTTCACCACCGTTCCGTCGGGCAGGGTGACCTTGGTTCCGGCCGTCACGTACAGCCCGGCCTCGACTACGCAGTCATCGCCGAGCGAAATCCCGACGCCGGCCTGGGCGCCGAGAAGACACCGTTTCCCGATCGAAACCACCTGGGTACCGCCGCCGGACAAGGTGCCCATGATGGAGGCTCCACCGCCGATGTCGGACCCGTCGTCGACGACGACTCCGGCTGAGATCCGTCCCTCCACCATCGAAGCGCCGAGCGTGCCCGCGTTGAAGTTGACGAACCCCTCATGCATGACGGTCGTCCCGGTCGCCAGATGGGCACCCAGTCGCACTCGGTCAGCGTCGCCGATGCGCACACCCGACGGTACGACGTAATCGACCATGCGAGGGAACTTGTCGACGCTGAGGACCGTGACGTGCCCGGTCTGGCGCAGGGCTAGGCGTACCTCGTCGAAATCGGCGACAGCGCACGGCCCCGCGGTGGTCCACACCACGTTGGGCAGGATGCCGAAAAGCCCTTCCAGATTGATGCTGCGAGGCTGCACGAGACGATGCGACAAGAGGTGTAGTCGCAGGTAGGCGTCGGGGACCGATGCCGGGGGAGCATCGAGATCAATGACGACCTCAACGGCCTCCTGGCTGACCCGCCGCTGTTCGTCAATGTGGCGCGCGTCCTCGGCCCAACTGGGCTGCGGACCGGCCGTGGAGGACAGTGCGGGCGAGGGGAACCATGTGTCCAGCACCTGGCCGGACGCATGAACGGTCGCCAGGCCCCAGCCTGCCGCAGGGCGGGTGACGGTCGCTTCAGTCATGGCTGCAACCCTACCTGGGCCGACCGAGCGCACGGACACGAGGTCGCGACCATGGTGGGGGGTCGCCGTTAGGCTGAAACCATGGCCTTAGACATGCGCGGCGACGTGATCGATCTGCTCAGGCAGTTGATCGACATCCCTTCGGAGAGCCGGAACGAGGATCAACTCGCCACGCAGGTCGCGGAGACGTTGAGTCTGTATTCGCATTTGGACGTCGTGCGCTACGGGAATGCCGTGGTGGCGCGAACCCACGGTGGACGCGCGGACCGCGTCGCCGTGGCAGGCCACCTGGATACGGTGCCCATCGCGGGGAATGTCCCGTCGTGGCTCCAGACCGACGATGGGCAGGAGCGTGTCTACGGCCGTGGCTCCTGCGATCAACTCGGTGGCATCGCCGTCCAGTTGCTGGTGGCAACAGAACTGGCCACTCCCCAGCGCGACGTGACCTGGATCTTCTACGACTGCGAAGAGATCGACCACGCCTCGAACGGACTCGGTCGGTTGCAGCGCGAACACCCCGAGATCTTCGACGCGTCGTTCGCCGTGTTGACCGAGCCGACGGGTGGGCTCGTCGAGGGCGGATGCCAAGGCACCCTGAGGGCCCGCCTATCAACCGCGGGAAAGGCCGCGCACACCGCTCGCCCGTGGATGGGCAGCAACGCGATTCACTCCCTCACCCCGGCCCTCGACACGCTCGTTGCCTACGAGCCGCGACAGCCTGTCGTCGAAGGCCTGGCGTTTCGCGAGGCGCTCAATGCCGTGCGGATTGGTGGTGGTCATGCCGGCAACGTCATCCCCGACGCGGCCTGGATCGAGGTCAACCTGCGCTACGCGCCCGACCGGTCATCGAGCGATGCCGAGGCGTATGTGCGAGATCTCTTCGGGGGATATGAGGTAACGATCGTCGACAATGCCGCTGCGGCCCGGCCGGGGCTTGACCTGCCTCAGGCCGCCGACTTCGTCGCCAGCGTCGGCAGTGAGCCGCGCGCCAAGCTGGGGTGGACGGACGTGTCTCGTTTCTCGTCCATGGGAATCCCAGCCGTCAACTTTGGTCCAGGCGACCCCGTCAAGGCACACGCCGATGATGAGTACGTGCCTGTCGAGCAGGTCGTCAACTGTCACGATGCTCTCAGGAGGTGGCTCGATGACGACGAATGAGTCTGCGCTGGGTCAGACGCGGATTACCGAAGACGAACGCCTGCTGTCGGGAGTTGCCGTCGACTGGCAGCACCAAGACCCGTGGCGCGTCCTGAGGATCCAGTCCGAGTTCGTGCTGGGATTCGACTCGCTGTCAGAGATCGGACCGGCGATCGGCGTCTTCGGTTCGGCCCGGACCAAGCCCACCGAACCTCTCTACGCCGACGGCGTGGCGTTGGGCCGCCGCCTGGCTGAGGCCGGGATGGCCGTCATCACGGGCGGGGGACCGGGCACGATGGAGGCCGTCAACAAGGGCGCAGCCGAGGCCGGTGGGCGCTCCATCGGGTTGGGAATCGAGCTTCCGTTCGAGACCGACGTGAATCCCTACGTCAATCACGACCTGCTGTTTCGGTACTTCTTCGTCCGCAAGGTGATGTTCTTGAAGTACTCGTCCGGTTTCGTGGCGCTACCTGGCGGGTACGGCACGCTCGACGAGTTGTTCGAGGCGTTGACTCTCGTGCAGACCGGCAAAGTGCGGTCGTTCCCCATCGTGCTTTTCGGGCGTGAGTACTGGTCACCGCTCATCTCCTGGATCACAGACACCGTCTTGGCGGTCGGGAACGTCTCCAGCGAGGACGTGGCCAACATCAGCGTCGTGGACACCATCGACGAGGTCATGGAACGCATCTTGGGCTGAGTGCTCCACACGATCACAGACGTCTGGCTGGTTCATGGGACAATGTACGCATGCAATGGGCTTTGGCACTTCTGGCGGTTGCCGTCTTGGGTGTGGCGGCGGTGGCCGCCAGTGGGCGATTCGATTCGCTCCCGCCCGTCGTTGACGACACCCCGGCGCCGTACATCCCCGATGGGGAACTTACGCCCGAGTCGCTGTCGCAGGTGCGGTTCACGGTCGAGACCAGGGGTTACTCCATGCAACAGGTGGACGCGCTTCTTGCTCAGCTTGCCGCCCAGATGGCCCACAGTGCAGAGCGTTCTTCCGATGAGGACAACGTGACAGGGGATAATGGGCTCACGCCCGTATTTGACAGGAGCAGCGAATGGCAGCGATGAAGCCTCGCACCGGTGAAGGTCCAATGGAAGTGACGGTTGAAGGACGCGTCATCGTTATGCGGATCCCCGCCGAAGGCGGAGGACGCCTCGTGGTGGAGTTGAATGCGGCTGAAGCGGCCGAATTGAAGACGGCTCTGGACTCGGTCGTAGGAAGCTAGAAGGTGTGAAAAAGGTGGGTGGCTGGGGCTAATGCCCCGGCCACCCACCTTTTTGCGTCCGGTGGGTCCGGTTTACGAGTTGTGGACCCGGATTGCCTCTTCGTACACCGCGACGGTTTCTTGGGCGATCTTCTCCCAAGAGAACTCCGCAATGCAGCGCTCGCGTCCGGCGAGCCCGAACTGCCTGGCCTTCTGCGGATCGCGTGTCACGTCATTGACGCGCTCTGCGAAGTTCGCCTCGAACTGTGCGACGAACGCCGGGTCGCTGGCCTGTGCGGGGTCGTAGGGAACGAGGTAGCCGGTCTCGCCGTCAACGACCACATCGGGGATTCCGCCCACACGAGACGCGACGACGGCGGTCTCGCAGGACATTGCCTCCAGATTGACGATGCCGAGCGGTTCGTAGATCGACGGGCAGGCGAACACCGTTGCGTGCGTGAGAACCTGCGCGACCTTGTTCCGAGGGAGCATTTCCTGGACCCAGGTGACGCCGCCGCGTCCGGCCTTCAGTGTGGCGAAGGCCTCGTCGAATTCGGCGGCGATTTCTGGGGTGTCGGGTGCCCCGGCCAGCAAGAGGAGCTGCGTGTCGGGATCGAACTGTTCGGCCGCCCGCACCAGGTGCACAAGGCCCTTTTGGCGGGTGATGCGACCGACGAACACGACGAGCGGCTTGTCGAGATCGACGCCGAGGTCAGTCAGCACGTCCGTGTTTTGGTCGGGCGCGAACTCGTCGGGATCAATCCCGTTGCGCACAACGTGGACCTTCGCCGGGTCGAGGTCGGTGTAGGACGCCAGGACATCGGTCCGCATACCGGTCGAGACCGAAATGACGGCGTCCGCGTCGAGGAACGACGTCTTCTCGGCCCACGACGAGATGCGGTAGCCGCCTCCGAGTTGCTCGGCCTTCCACGGCCGGTGCGGTTCCAAGGAATGGGACGTCACCACGTGTGGAATGTCTTGGAACTTCGAGGCGACGAGACCTGCGAAGTTCGCGTACCACGTGTGGGAGTGAACGACGTCAACCTCGGGGACCGAGTTCGCCATCGCGACGTCGGTGCCGAGGATGCGGACGGCGGGGTTGGCGCCGGGAGGGAAATCTTCTGGGTGGGCGGTTGCGCCCTCGCGGGGCTCACCCATGCACTGGACGTCCACGCTGGCAGTGAACTTGCGAAGTTGCGGCACGAGTTGTCCCACATGTACGCCAGCGCCGCCGTAGATGTATGGAGGGTACTCCCTGGTCAGAATCGATACACGCAGAGGCATGCGCTGATCGTGTCACATCGGGTAGGTACGAACAACGAAAACGCCTGTTTCACAGGTGGTCAAGCGATCCCCACACGGCCGGACATTGCGGGTTTTCGGCAATTCCGACGGACTGGTTGCCGGGTCCCTCTCGACCCCCTAGGTTTCAGGTATGAGTACTCGGCCCCATGTCCTGTCGATTGTGCTTGCTGGCGGCGAGGGGAAGCGCCTCATGCCGCTCACCGCCGATCGCGCCAAGCCTGCGGTCCCCTTCGGGGGCAACTACCGCCTCATCGACTTCGTCCTGTCAAACCTGGCGAACTCCGACCTGACCAAGATCTGCGTGCTGACGCAGTACAAGTCCCACTCGCTGGACCGGCACATCTCCGTCACCTGGGGAATGCCGTCCATGCTCGGTAGCTACGTGACCTCCGTCCCTGCTCAGCAGCGCACGGGCAAGCAGTGGTACCAGGGCAGCGCAGACGCCATCTGGCAGTCGATGAACCTCATCAACGATGAGGATCCCGATTACGTGGTCGTTTTCGGGGCCGACAACATCTACCGGATGGATGTCGAAGCCATGCTCGAGGCGCACATCGCGTCCGGGCTGGACGCGACGGTGGCTGGCATTCGCGTTCCTCGCAGCGAGGCGTCGGCCTTCGGAATCATCGACGCCGATGCCAATGGCGTCATCAACCAGTTCCTGGAGAAGCCGGCCGATCCGCCCGGGTTGCTGGACAGCCCCGACGAGTCGTTTGCGTCCATGGGCAACTACGTCTTCACGCGCAAGGCATTTGTCGACGCGCTCATCAAGGACTCCGAGGACGAGTCCTCCAAGCACGACATGGGCGGCAACATCGTTCCCTACTTCGTCGGTCTCGGCCGTGCGCAGGTGTACGACTTCACGGCCAATGACGTGCCCGGGTCCACCGACAAGGACCGCAACTACTGGCGCGACGTGGGCACCCTCGACGCCTACCACGAGGCGCACATGGACCTCGTGTCGGTCGTCCCGGAGTTCAGCCTGTACAACCGGCACTGGCCCATCTGGACGTCGCACGAGCAGGTTCCGGGTGCCAAGTTCGTGCTCCGCGGTACGGCTGAGGACTCGATCGTGAGCGCTGGCACCATCATTTCGGGTGGCGACGTCGACCGTTCGGTCCTCTCGTCAAACATCCGCATCGACAAGTGGGCGAAGGTCGACGAGTCCATCTTGTTCTCGAATGTGCGGATCGGTCGCAATGCGGTCGTGCGCCGGGCCATCCTCGACAAGAACGTCGTGGTCCCCGACGGCGCCGAGGTCGGTGTCGACCACGCCGCCGATCGCAAGCGCGGTCTGTACGTGTCCGAGGGTGGAATCACGGTCGTGCCGAAGGGCATGCGCCTCTAGGACAGCGACGAACACGCCAACAGCGGTTTTGCGTGGGGACGGGCCTTCGTGGTCCGTCCCCACCGTCGCGTGAGGCGAGGTCAGCGGCGCACGGCCGCCAAGAGTCCGTCGCCGACGGGGATGAGGGCCGGCAGGAACTCTTCGCTGTCGTTGACCGCGTCGAGCGCCTCGCGCATGATGACGGTGTCGTCGGCCTCATCGTCAGGGTCGCCGATGCGGTCGTGGGCGAAGGCGTGGTTGACGATCAACAGGCCCTTCGGGCGGAGGAGCCTCTCGGCCTGGGCGATGTACTCGACTGATTCGACGATGTCGGCGTCGGCGAACACGATGTCGTACGCGCCGTCTGTCAGCCGCGGCAGGACATTCAAGGCGGAGTCGGCGATCAGGCGGAAACGTTGGTTCGCGATGCCAGCCGTTGTGAAGGCCCGACGGGCAACAGCCTGATGCTCAGCCTCGATGTCGATGCTGGTCAGCACGCCTCGCGGTTCCATGCCGGTGAGGAACGCCAACCCCGACACACCGGCCCCCGTGCCGAGTTCCACCACGGCCCGTGCGCTGGTTGTCGTCGCTAGAAAGGTCAACACCTGGGCGGTCGCTGGGCTCACACACGGCAGGCCGACGTCTGCTGCTGCGGCGCGGGCCCGTCGCTCGGCGTCTGTCGCGGGGGCGAAGGACTCGGCGAAATCTTGTGATCTCGCCCTAGCCGCCAGCTTGGCGGCGGATTGCTTGGTGGCCACGGCCACAGCGTAGTACGCGTGGACGCTCAGCCCGATGAGCGGCGTGCCCCGCGCGCACGCGTTGGCGGCCAGCCGGGACGGCAGACGTTGGGGCCCGGCGGCACCCTTAGACTGACCCCCATGACGTCCACGGTGACTCCTCCGTTTGGACGGCTCATCACTGCCATGGTGACGCCGTTCGCCCTCGACGGTTCGATAGATCACGACCGAGCTGCAGCGTTGGCAACGCATTTGGTCGATGCTCAGCGCAACGACGGTCTCGTTGTTTCCGGCACGACGGGAGAATCTCCCACGACCAGCGACATCGAGAAGCAAGAACTGCTCAAGACCGTCGTCGAGGCCGTCGGGGATCGCGCCCAGATCATCGCCGGGGTTGGCACCTTCGACACGACGCACTCGATCCATCTGGCGCGCGAGGCCGCCGCAGTGGGCGCGACCGGGGTGCTGGTCGTCACTCCGTACTATTCACGACCGCCGCAGGACGCGGTCGCTGCGCACTTCGAGGCCGTCGCGGACGCCACGGATCTGCCCGTGATGATGTACGACATTCCGCACCGGACCGGGACGGCCATCGAGACCGACACCATGATGCGTTTGGCTGCGCATCCGCGGATCGTGGCGGTGAAGGACGCCAAGGGTCAACCCGCGACGTCGGCGAGCGTGATGGCGTCCAGCGACCTGACCTTCTACGCCGGGGACGACGCCATGACGCTGCCGCTGCTGGCCGTGGGCGGGGTCGGCGTGGTGGGGACCTCCACGCACTTCACCGGCGCCCGGATGAAGCCGCTGATCGAGGCTTTTCTGGCCGGC